>PDWI01004451.1_pt1 | contig 19637 bp, 19 predicted proteins | sample 1430891 | NCBI WGS metagenome assembly PDWI01 (sample SAMN01162508, study PRJNA174530) | Oral metagenome, whole genome shotgun sequencing project. | biome: Marine environment; feature: Marine mammal; material: Swab sample of the gingival sulcus; isolation source: swab sample of gingival sulcus...
GGCGGATTGGTTGACGGCCGCTGAAGCGGTTTTGCATTCGCTGCACGCCTATTTGCCGTCTGTGAAAAGTATCGGACTGTCGGGGCAAATGCACGGTGCTACTTGTTTGGACAGCCAAGGTAAAGTCATTCGCCCTGCCATACTGTGGAACGACACGCGTGCTGTTGTCGAGGCCGACTGGCTTGATCAGCAGCCGATAACACATAAAATCACCGGCAATCTGGTTTTCCCCGGCTTTACCGCTCCAAAACTGTTGTGGCTGAAAAATAACGAACCCGATCATTTTGCCCGTCTGGCCAAAGTACTGCTGCCCAAAGATTATTTAAAAAAAGGCAGTGGTCGGAGGCCATGTTGTCACTTTGCGGTCTGTCCAGGGCGCAGATGCCCGATTTGGTAGAAAGCTGTCACTCTTCTGCCACGATTAAAGCGGATATCGCCGCAAAATTCGGTTTTCAACCCTCGGTATCAGTAGCCGGTGGTGCCGGCGATAATGCCGCAACGGCAATGGGTTTGCAAGTGGAAAAACCCGGCGATGTGTTTTTATCTCTGGGCACCTCGGGTGTTGTCTTTGCCGTTAGCGACGCTTACCGCCCTTTACCCGAGTCGGCACTGCATACCTTCTGTTATACCACTCCGCAAACGTGGCACCAAATGGGGGTGACATTAAGTGCAACGGACTGTGTGAATTGGCTGGCCAGTACGCTTGATGAAGAGGTTTCCGTACTGGTGGACAGCGTGCGTCACAGCCGCCCCGGCAACGTCTTGTTTTTACCGTTTTTGGCCGGTGAAAGAACCCCTTATAACGACCCCGATTTGCGTGTCACAATGACGCAAATCGATCATCAAACCAGGCGCCACGACCTGGTTAGAGCTGCTCTGGAGGGAGTGATTTTTTCCTTGCAAGAAAGCATAGACTTAATGACAAAGGCCGGGAATCTGTTAAAAAATTATTATTTGGTCGGCGGTGGCTCCCGTTTATCCGTCCCTATCAATCAGAACATGCCGCAGCAGTTGGTGCGGCACGATTGGGAGCATTGTCCGTCAATGAGGATTTTCCACTTGCGGGCAGCGGCCAACAATTCATACCGCGTACCGAGTTGGCCGGTTTCTATGCCGATAAATACCAGGCTTATCTAAGGTGCATCGAAAAAATCAGGCAATCATAGAAGACTTGGCCGGCAATTCGCTCTCCCGGAGAGAGGGACTGGCGGGTTACCACCTTGACCCAGCCTGAGAAGATATTGATTTATCTAATATGAGACTGCTATTTGCTCAATGTACAACGGGTTATCCCTTATACTTTTTCATATACACCAAAATCAAGGAAATCGCTGCCGGCGTCACCCCCGAAATACGACTGGCCTGTCCAATAGTCTCGGGACGGATATTAGCGAGTTTTTCGGTGACCTCGGCCGATAAGCCTTTAACATTGTGATAATCAAAAGTCTCGGGAATTTTCTTTTCCTCGTTACGTTTGTGTTTGTCAATTTCGTCCTGTTGACGTTTCAGATAGCCCTCGTATTTAATTTCAACTTCCAACTGACTTTTGATACCGGCGGGAATATCCGCGTCAATAACGGCGATTTTTTCCAACTCGCTGTACGGCACTTCCGGGCGTTTCAATAAATCGTAGGCATTGGCCTCACGCTGAATGGAAATATTGATATTGTCGTTAATCATCTCAGGCTGCACCCAGGTGGCGCGCAGCTGAGCTTTATTTTTTTCCAGCAGCGCCATTTTTTCGCCAAACAGACGGTAGCGTTCGTCACTCACCAGACCCAATTGCCGTGCCGTTTCGGTTAGGCGTTGGTCGGCATTGTCTTCTCGCAATAACAGACGATACTCGGCCCGGCTGGTAAACATCCGATAGGGTTCCTTTGTCCCTTGGGTAATCAAGTCATCAACCATGACCCCGATATAAGCACTATCGCGGGTGGGGAACCAACCGGGCTGCTCTCTGACCTTCAATACGGCGTTGATGCCGGCGAGCAGCCCCTGTGCCGCGGCTTCTTCATAACCTGTTGTGCCGTTAATTTGCCCGGCAAAAAACAAATTGTCAATGGACTTGGTTTCCAGGCTGTTACGTAAGTCCTGCGGATTGAAAAAATCATACTCAATAGCATAACCCGGGCGGGTAATGACGGCATTTTCCAACCCCTTCATACTGCGTACGTAATTAATCTGCGTTGCGAAGGACAGGCTGGTGGAAATACCGTTAGGATAGATTTCGCAACCGCTCAGGCTTTCAGGTTCCAAAAACACCTGATGCGAGGTTTTATCGGCAAAGCGCATAATTTTGTCTTCAATTGACGGGCAATAACGGGGCCCGACACCGTCAATCACCCCGGTATACATGGGTGATTCGTCTAAACCGGCTCGAATAATCTCGTGCGTTTTCTCATTAGTATGGGTAATCCAGCAAGAGATTTGTCGCGGCTGGTCGCTGTGCGAACCGATAAAGGAAAAAATCGGACGGGGACTGTCCCCCGGTTGTTCCTGACACTGACTGAAATCAATAGTTTTAGCATCAAGGCGTGGTGGCGTACCGGTTTTTAGACGCTCAACCTGAAAGGGTAAATCACGCAATCTGTCCGCCAAAGTGATGGAGGCGGCATCACCGGCCCGCCCACCTTGGTAATGGTTTAAACCAACGTGGATTTTACCACCCAAAAAAGTGCCGGCAGTTAAAATAACGGCTCGCCCCATAAAACGTACTTTGTGCTGCGTATCTACCCCGATAACACGATGATTTTCAATTAATAAATCACTGACCATCGATTGAAAAATCATCAGCTTCTCTTGTTCATCCAGCATCTGCCGAATGGCAACACGATAGCGGTTTCTATCAGCCTGGGCACGCGTCGCCCGTACCGCCGGGCCTTTACGCGCATTGAGCGTGCGAAATTGAATGCCGGCTCTGTCGGCTGCCCTTGCCATCAGCCCGTCCATTGCATCAATTTCCTTTACCAAATGTCCCTTACCAATGCCGCCGATAGCCGGGTTACAACTCATCATACCGATGGTTTCGATATTTTGTGTCAGCAATAGGGTTTTTGCTCCCATGCGAGCAGCGGCAGCCGCCGCTTCGCTACCGGCATGCCCGCCACCAACCACAATGACATCAAAGTGTTCAGGATATTTCATTTCACTTTAACCGGAAAAAAACAGGTTGGACAGATTACTGATGATAAACGACAACAGCAGTAAAAAAACAATCGGGGAAAAATCCAAACCACCCACCGGCGGAATAATCTTTTGTATCGGGCGTAACATCGGCTCAAACAGGTGATAAAGCAAATAATTAATACGTTGCAAAGCGGGAATTTGTATCCACGAGCCAATGACAAATAAAAACATCCCGTATTGTAAAAACAGCAGCCATGTTTTGATGAGAAAAAACAAACCGACAATCACCGAATCAGACAACATAAAAGGACTGGATAAAAAAATCACAACAATGCTAATCAGTAAAACCACAAGAATTGCCGCTAACTTTTTCGCTTGATACCAGGGAATAATTTTTTTAATCGGTAACACCAACGGATTAGTTAACCGCCGAATGGTATTCACAGGCTCGATAAAACCGTTGACTTTGGATAGTTCCAAATGAAAACGAATAATAAACAACAGTTGTATTATTGTCAGTAAGATTTCAATTATGTTCATTTAATATACTCTATAGCAATTTGTTACAAGTTCAATGCGTTTTGCTCACCTAACTCAACGGCTCGGCGATAACAATGTTGTACGGCACGCTCTATTATGGTGGCAAAACCGTCTTTTTCAAAGGACTGCATGGCCGCAAACGTGGTTCCGCCTTTGGAGGTAATCTGCCCGATAAGGGTTGGCATTGACTCATGCGTCCCGTCATTTTCCTGCACCGCCAACATCGCCGAACCCTGAACCGTTTGCAATGCCAATGTCAATGCCTGTTGGTAAGACAACCCCAAATGTTCACCTGCTTCTGCCAAGTGGTGGATAAAGGCATAAACATAAGCAGGCCCCGAGCCGGAAATAGCGTTGATAAAATCAATACCCCGCTCATCCTCCACCCACAAGGTTTTACCGGCGTATTGCATTAATTTTTCCGCCAACCGCTTGTCTTTATCGCTGCAATTTTCAGCATACAAACCGGTCATCCCCTGCCCTATTCTTGATGGCATATTCGGCATTGTACGCACCAGGCGAATTCCTTTGCCGATAGCCTGAAAATAGACTTGACAAGGTACACCGGCAATCACCGAAATAATCAGTTTTTCAGCCAGTTTTCGTTTATCCATTGCCGCCAAAACAGCGGTTAAAATTTGCGGCTTGACCGCTAAAACGACCACGTCGGCAGCTAAACAAGCATTATTATCCTGCCTGTTTTTGACGCCAAATTCGGCGATTAGCTTATCCCCCGAAGCCGTGCTTTTGGTGCTGGTGATAATATTATCCGGCGCAATACCGGCAGTTATCATACTACGGATAATACTTTTTGCCATGTTTCCCGCCCCGATAAAGGCATATGTTGTGGTCATTTTTCCCTCATTGATTAATTGATTTTCGTGCACTGAGTTTTCCCGGCGTTAATTTTCCCTGTAAATTAACTTCTTCTCTCCAAACTAATTTCTTTGTCCAAAAATTGCCGTGCCCACCCGTACGATGGTTGCCCCGCAGGCAATGGCAGTATCCAAATCATCACTCATTCCCATTGACAGCGTGTCCAATTTTAACCCATCCTGATTGAGTTGTTGCATTAATTTCTGCATGCGGCTAAATGTTGCGATTTCTTCCTCTTTCCGTTGCTTGGGAGACGGAATACACATCAATCCTCGCAACACAATATTCGGTAGTGTATTAACCGCTCTTGCGACATCGAGCAATGCCTGGTAATCGGGTAACAACCCGGATTTGCTGCCTTCCTCGTCAATGTTAATTTGTAAACAAATATTTAACGGCGGCAAATCGGCAGGACGTTGACGGGACAACCGGGTGGCAATTTTTAAGCTGTCTATACTGTGTACCCAAGAAAAATGCTGCGCTATTTTTCGCGTCTTATTGGATTGCAGACTGCCAATATAGTGCCAGATGATGGCATAATCTGTTAATAAGGCTTGCTTTTTCAGCGCTTCACTAAGATAATTTTCACCAAAATGACGCTGTCCGGCCTGGTAAACTATTTGCATACTTGCAATAGAATGTCGTTTGCTAACCGCCAACAAAGTGACGCTCTCTTGCGGTCTGCGGGCTTGTTCGCAGGCACTGCGAATACGTTGATTAACCCGGTTTAAATTATTTTTTGTCATTTTTCTGTTATATTTTATTAAATTTTCAGATGAGATTTTCTTGTAAATAAAGTATTATAGACGCTGACAATTTAATTGCTAACATTAAAGGGATGTATTTATGAAACTAGATGAACTACTCAAATTCTCTGTTCAACAAAAAGCCTCGGATTTACATATTAGTGCCGAGCTGCCACCGATGATTCGTGTTGATGGTGACGTTCGGCGAATTAATGTTGAGGCGTTATCCGAAGAAGGCGCGCGCGATTTAATCTATTCTTGCATGAATGACGAGCAAATTCGTCACTTCGAAGACACGTGGGAAGCTGACTTCTCTATTGCTCTTAAAGGTATCGCTCGCTTTCGTGTCAATGTTTTTCATCAAGACCGCGGTATGGCCGCCGTCTTTCGTACCATCCCCGATAAGGTATTAACATTAGAGGATTTAGGCTGTCCAGATAGTTTTAAAGATATTATCAGTGTGCCGCGCGGTTTAGTGATTGTTACCGGCCCTACCGGTTCCGGTAAATCAACCACTTTGGCAGCGATGATGGATTATCTGAATGAAAACCGCAACGAGCATATTCTCACCATTGAAGACCCCATTGAATTCCTGCATGAATCAAAAAAATGTTTGATTAACCAACGTGAAGTGCATCGTGATACCAGATCATTTTCCAATGCCCTGCGCTCGGCACTGCGTGAAGACCCTGATATCATACTGGTTGGGGAAATGCGTGACCTGGAAACCATGCGTCTGGCCATGACGGCGGCAGAGACCGGACACTTGGTTTTTGCCACCTTGCATACTTCGTCGGCAGCGAAAACCATTGACCGTATCATTGACGTCTTCCCGGGTGATGAAAAAGCCCTGGTACGTTCAATGTTATCTGAATCGCTGCGGGCTGTTATCGCTCAGACCTTGATGAAGAAAATTGGCGGCGGTCGAACCGCGGCTTGGGAAATCATGATTGGTACTTCTGCTATCAAAAACCTGATTCGTGAAGACAAAGTGGCGCAAATGTATTCTACCATTCAAACGGGACGCGCTTATGGTATGCAGACTTTGGATCAGCACCTAAAAGAATTGGTTAACAGAGGGCTGGTAGATTATGAAATGGCACGGGCAAAAGCAGCGGATAAAGCAAGCTTTTAGTCGTTAACAACTATTCGGAGGATATTATGGATTTAACACAACCTCAAATTGTCAGTAAGTCTCTTGCAGAATCCAAAGGTTTATTGGATACACTGGTGGTTTTATTAGAAAAAGAAGACGGATCGGATATTATTCTTAATGCCCATTCCCGTCCGGCTGTCAAAATTAACGGTGAGATAATTTATGTCGGTAATGACGTACTTACCGCCAAACAAACGGAGGCCATCGCTAAAAGCCTTTTAAGCGAAAAACAATGGCAGCATTTTAGCCAAACCAACGAATTAAACCTGATGGTGAAATACCCGGGGCTTGCCTATTTCCGTACTAATATTTATCGCCAGCGCAATGATGTGGGTTTGGTCCTGCGTTTGATTCCCTTGGAAATCCCAACCATAGAAGAGTTGCAATTACCAAGCATCTTAAAAGATTTGGCCATGCAAAAACGCGGCCTGACACTATTTTCCGGTGCGACCGGGGTGGGGAAATCGACTTCGCTGGCAGCCATGCTAGATTATCGTAATGGCCAACGCGCCGAACATATTATCACCGTCGAAGATCCAATTGAATTTATGCATCGCAATAAGAAGTGTGTTATCACTCAGCGTGAGGTGGGGATTGACACGGATTCTTATTCCATTGCCATGAAATCAGCACTGCGGCAAGCACCCAATGTAATTTTAGTCGGGGAGATTCGTGACCGGGAGGTAATGGAACAGGCGCTTGCTTTTGCCGAAACCGGACATATGGTTTTTGCCACCGTGCACGCCACCACCACCCGACTCACCTTAGAACGTATTGTCAATATGTTCCCGCATGACCGCCGCGACCAGTTGATGTTGGATTTATCACACAACCTCAATGCCATTGTTACGCAACGTCTGATGAAACACGCTGACGGTAAGCACCAAATTGCTGCGCTGGAAGTAATGAGTAACACGCCGCATATTGAATTATTGATTCGTGAATCACGCTTTACCGAGTTGCTGGATTCGATGGCGCGCTCAACCCTGAAAGAAGGGGTAATTACCATCGATAATTATATCTTTGACCTGTACGAGCAAGGTAAAGTCACTTATGAGGAGGCCTTATTATACGTTGATTCACCCAATAACTTCCGTGTCCGCCTGCGTTCCGATTCGCAGCGAGAATTACCGGAGGAGCTGGAGTCACAATTGCACGAAGACTGGAAGCTGGAAAGAGCCGCTGTTGAGGCAAGAAGCCCGATATACGGCAATTTCACCCGCTAACCAACCTGCAAAACGTAAGCAAAACACACCGCCCCCGAAACAGCCGCTGAGAACGGGCTTTTCGGGGGATGTTTTATTACACTCTTTAATACCCTTTGTCTTAATTACCCGCCTTAATCGCCTGTCTTAATTTCCAATGGCAGCTAGTCGTGTTTTGCCGCGGGAATAAGGACAGACAAAACGTCACAGTTAGCGTTATTTAAAACAGCTGTCGCCGTGTTACCCAACAAACTGTTTAACAGCCCTGTTTTTTTATGCAAACCAATGGTAATTAAATCAACGTGGTGTTCATCGGCATAATCGGCAATCCCGGCAGCCGTGGATAGTGCCGGCACCACTTCTATTTCATCGGCATGTAATGCATTGTCCTGAATAAACTGTTTTAACTGTTTGGCATTTTCTTCTAAATGTTCCTTGTCATCAGCATAGTTAAACAACGGCATGATTTCATAACCACCGGCAATAATGTTATCCAGAACAACGTGGATAACCGATAATCTGGCATCAGGGTTATCTTTCAATAGCTGTTTGGTTTTATTCACAACAATACTGCTGTCTTGGTTGAGGTCGGTAACAAACAAAATATGTTGGTAGTTCATGGCAAATTCTCCTGTTTTTGTTATCGCTTAGCCATTATAGCACAACTGCCCGGCAAAATACTGACCTGAAACCGAGAGGCATAAAATCAACCGACTTAACCGATAAATACTTGTACCAAGAATAAATTTGCGTAATAATAGTGAAGCATTTTTATTAAACATTAAGGAGACCCCTGATGAAAAAAACTTTATTATTAACCGCCATGATGGCAACCGGTGTTGCTTATGCCGGCGAGACACTTGAGGCGGTGAAAAAAAACGACGTCATTAAATGTGGTGTGGTGCAATCTCTACCGGGATTTGCTTCCCCCAACGATAAAAACGAATGGCACGGATTAGACGCCGAATATTGTCGTGGTTTAGCCGCCGCTCTGCTGGGTGACGGCAATAAAGTCAATTTCGTTCCGCTGTCTTCAAAACAACGTTTTACCGCACTACAGTCGGGCGAAATTGATGTGCTTGCCCGTGTCACCACCGAGACCTTGTCACGCGACGGCTTAGGTATCAACTTTGTCGGTGTCAATTATTACGACGGACAAGGTTTTATGGTACGCAAAGACTTGGGGGTAAAAAGCGCCAAAGAGTTGAGCGGTGCCTCGGTTTGTTCCAATACCGGGACAACCACCGAAACCAATATGGCAGACTATTTTAACGCCAATAAAATGGCATTCAAGCCGGTTATTTTTGAAAAATCAGATGAGGTGAGAGCTGCCTTTGAAGCCGGCCGCTGTGATGTTTATTCATCCGATGCTTCGGGACTGTATGTACAACGTTCACGGATGAAAAATCCGGATGACTACGTTATTTTACCGGAAATTATTTCCAAAGAACCTTTGGCGATTGCCGTGCGCGAAGGCGACGATAAGTTTGCCGATATTGCCCGTTGGTCACTGAATTGTGCCATCAACGCCGAAGAATTAGGTGTTACCCAAGCCAATGTTGATGAGATGAAAAAGTCTGACAATCCCAAAATTAAACGCTTATTAGGGATAGATAGCGATTTGGGTGAAAAAGCCCTGGGCATCGCCAACGATTGGTGCGCCAAACAAATCAAAGCCAGCGGCAATTATGGCGAGATTTTTGCCACTTATTTAGGTAAAAACTCTCAACTCAACATCCGGCGCGGCTTGAATAATTTATGGAATAACGGCGGTATTATGTATGCTGCCCCTATCCGTTAAGGCACCATAAGTATTATGGTATCGTGAGTTAATGTTAATCAGGAGATGTTATTATGACAAAAATTGTTAATTCTTGGAACGATTTTGACCCCCTCAAACACGTGATTGTCGGTCGAGCTGACCACAGTGTTATTCCCCCCGAAGAGCCGGCCACTTCGGAAAAAGTCCCTATGGACAGTGAAATGCGCGGCATGTGGGGGCCAAGACCCTTAGAAACCGTTGAAAAGGCCAATGCCCAACTGGATAATCTGGTCAAAGTGTTAGAAGAAAACGGAGTCAAGGTCGATCGCCCTGAACCGCTGCAATGGAATCAACCGGTCATTACCCCGGACTTTAAAAATGATTCGATGATGACCTGTATGCCACCCAGAGATACGCTGTTGACCATCGGTAATGAAATTATTGAGGCAGCCATGTCATTTCGCTGTCGTTACTGGGAGTATTTGGCATTTAGACCGCTACTTTCCAAATATTTTAACGAAGACCCTGAGTTTTTATGGACGCAAGCCCCAAGACCGCGCCTTACTGATAAGTCTTACAAACACAATTACTATGATGAAAAGATTTCCCTGGAAGAGCGTTTGCTTAGAACCGCCAACAAGGATTTCGTTACCACGGAAGAGGAAATTCTCTTCGACGCCGCCGATGTGATGCGTTTGGGTAAAGATTTATTTATTCAACACGGTTTGACCACCAACCGCAAGGCAATGGAATGGTTTAAGCGGAAATACCCTGATTTCCGTGTACACGCCGTTAACTTCCCGGGCGACCCGTATCCGATTCATATCGACGCGACCTTTGTCCCGCTGAGACCGGGATTGATTATTAATAATCCAAAACGTCGCTTACCCGAAGCACAGCGTAAGATTTTCGAGGCAAACGACTGGCAAATCATTGATGCGGCACAACCGGCCCATACCGAACCGCCACCGCTGTGTTACAGCTCGGTATGGTTGTCAATGAACTGCCTGGTACTTGACCACAAAACCGTGATTGTTGAGGCTTCGGAGGTTCATCAATTGGAGCAGATGGATAAACTGGGCATGAATGTTATCCCTGTAGCGTTCCGCGATGCCTACGCCTTTGGTGGCGGCCTGCACTGTGCTACTGCCGATGTTTATCGTGAAGGAGGCTGTGAAGATTATTTCCCCAACCAAAACGTGGAAGACGTCACTTTGGTGTAATTAGACTTTGGTGTGATTAGACGCCACGATGATAAAAAGCCCTGCCGATATTATTCGGCAGGGCTTTTGTGTTGTGCGGTATCAATCGCAGTCTGTATATAACGTTGTCGTGGTGCTTTTTAGCGATACACAACACCGTAGTCAAAGCATTTTACGAGTTAGGCCAGTTAGGCCTCCAGGGCTTGGACCGTTACATACTTACGTTTTTTGGGACCTTTAACGGCGAAAGCAACACGACCATCAACCTTAGCAAAAATAGTGTGGTCTTTACCGATACCGGTGTTAGCTCCCGGGTGAAAACGCGTACCACGCTGGCGAACAATAATACTGCCCGCCGACACCACTTCGCCACCAAAGCGTTTGACACCTAGGCGCTTTGATTCTGAATCACGTCCGTTACGGGTACTACCGCCTGCTTTTTTATGAGCCATAATATTCTCCTGATAATCAATTATTATGCAATGCTTTCGATGCGCACAGCGGTATAGTTTTGTCTATGCCCTTGACGCTTCATATGATGCTTACGACGTTTGAATTTGATGATATCAATTTTCTTGTGACGCCCGTGCTCAAGCACTTTGGCTGACACTTTTGCTCCCTTAACGGTTGGTGCACCAATCTTAATATCATCGCCATCGGCAAGCATTAATACTTCTGAAAAATCGACCGTATCGCCTTCTTCAGCACGTAATGTTTCAACCCGGATAACCTGACCTTCTTTAACACGGTATTGTTTTCCGCCTGTTTTAATCACAGCGTACATATTTTTATTTCTCCGAATAAAAAATCCCTAGGTGTTCCTTTATAAATAAAAACGGATACTTAGCAACCCGAGATATGTTAAAAACTTATTTTTTCCTGCCCAAAAGCGGCAACAAAAAATCCTCTGTCAAAAAGACAGTGGAAACGAATTATAAAGTATGAAACAATGTATGACAACAAAAAATTTGGATTTAACCGTGATTGATGCAAAAGGATACCGACCCAATGTCGGTATGATTATAATAAATAAAGAAAATAAAGTATTTTGGGGAAAACGTGCCGGGCAAAAGTCTTGGCAATTTCCCCAAGGTGGTGTGGATGACAATGAAAGTCTGGTTGAAGCGATGTATCGCGAGCTGCGGGAAGAAACCGGCTTAAAACCCGAGCACGTTGAATTGGTGAGTCAAACAACCGATTGGTTGTTTTACGATTTACCCAAACGCTATCGTCGCAAAAATCACCTGCCGTTGTGCGTCGGGCAAAAACAGCAGTGGTTTATTTTGCGGTTGCTGGTTGATGATGATGCCTTTGACTTTAATTGTAGCAATAAAGCCGAATTTGACGGATTCCGCTGGGTGGACTATTGGTACCCCATTCGCAAAGTCATCTATTTTAAACGCGATGTTTACCACACCGCCCTCAACGAGTTATGCGAGGCTGTCGGTATTCGACCGCGTAGAAGACTTTCGCCCTATCGTTATCGGAAAAAATCAAAGTACAAAGGCTAAATGAAACGGCGCAGAACAAGCCCGGACCAGCTACCGAAATAGATATTCGGCAGCGGACGTTACCTGTAAACCGGACAGTTAATCGCCATCGGCATCCAGAATTTTGGCCTGCACCGGTAAAGCTTTGACCAGCGACTGGTAATAAGCGTCATTGAGTTGACCCAAGGTTTCATATAAGGGTTTGATACGCGAATCGGCAAAATCGTTCACTTTGTCAGCTTGTAGGGCCGCCAATTGTTGTTGTGCCTTGCCAATCAGTTGACGAATGGCCGTGACTTCTTTTTCCGCCCCTTGTTTAATGGCTGCACTGCCCAAATTTTCATAATCACGCTGCCCCATCATCTTATCGTGCACGGCGATAATGGCTTCAGCGGCAAGCAAGCTATTACCGCTTCTGGGATACTCCTGATGGCGATTATTGGCTTTACCGGCGTATTTTTTCGTCAAACCGGCAGCCTCACCGATACGCCACTCTTTTAGTTTGTACGAGCTGTCAATCAGGGCATTTAATATATACGACATCGATTGGTCTTGGTTTTTATTAAAGGCTGATGTTTGCGCCGCATAGGCGGTTTTAATATCGCTTAAATGCTTACCCAAGGTGGTCAACACATAGTCGGCATAACGACGTTCGCCGGCATTCAGGTCTTTGTCGGTATACAGCAAAATAGCCAGCGCATTGATACTCTTAAAAGTATTTTTAAACAAGGCAACACGCGGTTCATCGCCGCTGTTAACCGCCCGCTGAATTTGTTCACTGAGCTTTTCATTACCCTCGTGAAAAGTGTCCATCAACCGTGGCGTATCAATCATACTACTGTCCAACTCACCAACAATATAAGCCGTTTGCACGGCTTTCCAGGCGGAGACGAGTTGACTAAAAGCCTGATCAACAGCTTGCCCACGTTGCCCCCCGTCGGCATTTTCGGCAAGCGCTTTTTGCAACGCAGCCACAGCGCTCTGTGCCGTATCAATATCCGGCATAATGACATTATCCAACAAAGACTGTGTCATACTGATTGTTTTGGCGCTTTCATCGGCATAAACTGATGATACAGTCAGCGATATCGTTAACGGCATAGTCAATGGCATAGTCAATGGTACGGCCATAGCCAATACCCGTGTTAAAAGTGTTTTTTTCATCATCAACTCCTATAGTTGGTTTAAAAAAGCCAATAGCGCTTGGCGTTCGTTTGCTGGTAATTGCATAAATAATTGTTTGGCTTTTTCGGCCTCTCCACCGTGCCATAAAATCGCTTCTTCCAACGTTTTGGCCCGACTGTCATGCAAATAATACGGTGTTTTTGATTTCAGGGTTTTGCCATAAGTCGATAGCCCCCACAACGGTGCGGTACGAAATTCCCGACTGCCGGCCATCCCTTCAACGCGTCCGTCCGCCAGTCCTTCCCCCATATCGTGCAATAACAAATCGGTGTAGGGAGCAAAACGAATCTTATCGCTTGTTGTCAACTTGGGCAAATGGCAATTTGAGCAGCCGATTTGCGTAAATAAGGCTTTGCCTTTTTTACCCACCGTATCCAATTGTTGCAACGGCACACGTGTATTTTGCAAATAAAACGCGATGGCTGCCAGCCGGGGGGCGGTTAAATCCAGTGTGTCACCGTTGGGATCAGGCCGCCCTCGCGGTGCATCCTGGCAGGCAGACTGCCCGCCGCTGCACAACTCGTCGGGAAACAGCGGATTGGTCAGACCCATATCGTTAGCCGCAGCAATGGCAGATTGATGAAAAACCGATGCTGCCCCTGCCTTGGCGGTAAAGCGCCCTAATTGTTTTTTATCTTTGTCCAACCAGTTCGGTTTACCGGAAATACCGTCTTTATTTTGATCATCAGCATCAGCATATTTGAGAATTTCGCTGTCGCTGACTTTGCTTAATAATCCCAAGCCGACCAAGGCCGGGGCACGGCGTTGGACGATAATCACATCCTCGGCAAGTTTGCCGTAATTTAAGTTTTTTAAGCCGTAAATCGGTTTGCTTAACAGCACTTTTTTACCGTCAGGATACGTTACTTCGACGGTTTTGCTGGTTCGCGTTGGCATCGCTTCAAAGGCGACATCAGCTGTGCCGTTAACGGCAATTTGCCTACCGTAATACGGTACCGCCCGGCCGTTCGGGCGGCTTAATTTGGTAATTAAGGCCCGGGAAATATGACCCTTGCCGTTATAGGTCTCTCCCAGGCCGTTACCGCGGTGACAGCTGGTGCAGGTATTGGCATTAAACAAAGGTCCTAAGCCGTCCCGTGCCGTGGTCGCCGAAGGAGCAAGCACCCAAGGAATGCGAAAAAAAGAACGTCCGATGATAAATAAATCCTGCTCATTATCGCTTAACCCGGCAACGGGTCGATCCAAACGATGGTCTTTGCTGTTAATCCAGCGGCTAGCGTCATTGGCTGATACGAAAACAGCCACAAATACCCATAAAGCCGTTATTGTCTTCATCTGTTGTAACTCTAAAATAGCGTGCCCGAAAACGCGTAAAGACAAGGGAAAACCCCTTGCCTCTACGATAATCTACTCGTTTCTGACCCTCTCAGCCTTTAGCAGCCGGAGAAAGCCGAACAATAACAAACGAGCATTTATTTTTCCCAATCGTGGTTTTCTTCCGCATCAGTCACGTCCGCTTCAGTAATTGAGGCACCGTTGGCTTTAGCAACCACAATCATTAAGTCACCTAATTTACGCATATTGTTTTTCATGGCAACAATATCTTTCACCCAAGGGCTGTCAGGGAAAATTTGGTAATCAAAGTGCGCTTTGGTTTTGGCCACTTCGTCCACTTTTGCCACTTGCGCGTCGATTTTTTCGACCAGTGCCATAATCTTGGCTTTGTCTTCGGCGGAAACCTTATCGATGAAAGCTTCACCGATTTTTTTACCTTTGTAAGTACCGAACAAGGCGTTTTTGAAACCCTCGTAGTTAACGACAATATCGCGGTGAGTGTTATCGGAGAAACAAGAATGTTCGTCTTCTTCACTCGGCGTCAACGCGGCAACGGCAATACGTTCGTTAGCCAACTCCGATTTAAGAAACATACCCATACCACCGGCAATTTGTTTGACAGCGGTTTTCTCATCGATGTTTTTATCACCGGCCTTACCCATCAACGCAGCACGATATAAGCCTTTGTTACCGTCAACCGTGGCCTCCCAGGCAGAAGCAACTTTGGCCACATCGGCAACCAATTTATCGGCGGCAGCATTTAGGTAGGCTTTACGACGCTCGGCCCCCTTATCAGTAGTAAAATCGCTCAAAGGACGTTGACCGGCGACCATCGCACCTTTAGTCACGCTGTCTTTGATGAAATTACCATAGTCTTGGTCTTGACCCCATAACAAAAACTCAATAGCGTGATAACCGGTTGAGACGTTCTCTTCACCGCCATTTTCGTTAAGGTCGGTCAAGACTTCCGCTGTAATTGTTGTCACATCAACGGCCTTAGGATCCTCACCACCCGGGGTGAATTTGCCGGTACTGTCAATGATATTACCGCTGGTACGCTTGCCATCGGCATCAATGGTATAATCAATCATAAACTCATCTAACGGCCAAGCGTTTAATTGACCTTCCAAATTACCGTAGGCTTCGGCCACCCAGCCTTCTTCAGCATCAATCGGGCCGTTAGAAAGACGGAAAATTTCGCTCGTACCATAGCTCTCACGCGAAACTTTCCAAGCATCTTTGGCTGCCAATAAAGTTTCTTCGGTTGGATTGGCGGTAAACGCCTTAACCGCTGCCTGCAATTTTTTTGCATCAGCCAAAGCATCGTGATAGTTGACATCAGCAATTTTGGCGTAAGTCTCAATGGCGTGATTACCCTGATGGGCATTAGCTGCCGTGGCGAACATGGCTGCTGTAACAGCTAAGGTAAGTAATGTTTTCTTCATATTATTTTCTCCTGTGGAATGAATGCAAGGACCCCCGTAGCAAAGAAATTTTGCTAAAGTCCCCGATTAACTATATCAATATTCATTCTTATTATCAAGGTAAAAACGCATTTATTCTTTACAATCACCTTAAATTGTTTAATGCGATGGTAACGACTGATGCTTTAAGGGAAAAATTAACCTTGCCACAGTACCGCCATCCGGGTGATTGTCTAAGGTGACTTGTCCGCCGTGCAACGCCATGGCTTGTTTGACAAATGCCAGACCTAATCCCGAGCTGCGTTGCTGCGAGTGCGGGCGGGCGGTGGAAAAAAAGCGCTCAAACAAACGTGGCCGGGCAAAGTCGGCAATACCCTCCCCGCCGTCAATGATACTGACAATTTGTGCATCATCGGTTAGCTGTGCTTTAACTTGCAGGGTGGTGTTGTGACGGGTAAAGTCAATGGCGTTATCGAGTAAATTACTGATGCAGCCGGCAATCAGCGTCGGTTCGCCCGATACCTGCATATCATCGGCAATATCAATAGCTACCGTCAGGTTTTTTGCCGCAATGCGGTGCTGAAAATCAGGCATTAATTTATTCACGCAGTCTGCCAAATTAACCTGTTGCCGGTACTCCAGTTGATGCCGGTTTTCCACCGCTGCCAATTGCAACAGGCGTTCAATCAGTGCTGCCATCCGCGTTGCGGAAGCGTGTAAATTACCGATAAATTGCCGGCTGGCATCGGCAGGCAGCTTGTCTCGTTGCAACAGTTCCGTGGTGGCAATCATACCCGTTAGCGGTGACTTTAATTCGTGTGCCAAGGTATGCACATAATTTTCCACGTATTCTTTGCCTTCCAAATCACGATACATGGACTCCATGGCATTGGCCAGCGGCTTAAATTCACTGTGAATAATCTTCGGTTGCTCGACGTGATTGCCGCGTCCCAGTTGTTTGGCATAGCCCGAGAGTTTTCTAATCGACCGCCATAACCACCAGGTAATAAAGGCTCCGGTCAGTAACGACACTGCCAGCACCATCACGGCATACCATTTGATATTACGATTGGTGTTAAGCACATAATCACCCAAGTAGGTCTTGCCCTTGACCACCGTCAGCACGCCGACAACACGGTCTTCCGCCACAATGGGGGCGGCAACAAACAAACCCTTTTCTTCTTCATCAGCAGTTGCCCGGCGATAATCCAACGGACTGGATCGGGCACCGTATTGCCCGGATAAGGTCAGTTTGACATCGCGCCATTGACTAAAGTCTTGCCCTGTCGCCAGTCCTGTTGAATCAAAAATAACGATACCCCTGGCATCGGTTACATACAGTTGTAAATCAGGGCGCGTTTTGACATTTTCATAGATGTTGGCGTGTAATCGCCGTTGCAGATAAGCGGGAACTTGTTCGCGCAGCTTCTCCACCTTAATTTTGCCGTCTTGTAATTCGTGGCTAAGCTGCTCGGCCAGTAAGTTGGCCGTATCCACCAACACTTCTTCGGCTGCCTGGCTGACACTGACATCGACAGCCTGCAAACTGCGCGAGACAATAAACCAGGCCGCACCACCAACCATCAGGAAGAAGAACAAATACAGCCGAAAAGAAAAACTGCCAAGCAATTTTTTTAGGTAGTTCATAAACGTAAGCTGTAGCCTAAGCCCCGATGTGTCTGAATGTAATCGCTTTGCCAATCCACTGCTCGCAGCTTGGCGCGTAACGATTTAATATGCGTATCAATTGCCCGCTCTTCGGACGGATGATTTTCGTCCCAGACCGCCGTCATCAACAAGGAACGGCTGAAAACCCGTTTGGGCTGGGACAGCAGGGTTTTCAACAGCAGGTATTCCGCTTTGGTTAAAGTTAGCGGTGTCCCCGCCAGACTAATCGCCGCCTGTTCCTCATCAACATAAAACGGCCCCGGAGCAATTTCGGACTTTGCCGGCGCTTGCGGCTTGCGCCGCCGTAATACTACTTTGACACGGGTCACAACCTCTCGCAGACTAAACGGCTTGGCAATGTAATCGTCAGCCCCCATTTCCAACCCCAAAATGCGGTCGATTTCCTCATTACGCGCCGTCAAAAACAACACCGGCACATCGGAAAATTGTCGTAACTGTTTTAAAACGTCAAAACCGTTAATATCGGGTAAGCCGACATCCAGTAACAGGCAGTCAACTTGATGGTTTTGACAGTGACGAACGGCCGCTTCTCCGGTGCTTACCCAAGTCGGATAAAAATGTTCGGCAGACAAAGCAAAAACCAAGGTATCGGCGATGGCTTTCTCATCTTCGACGATTAAAATACTGGCAGGATTCATCATTCACCCCCGGGCCTTGAGCAGATTAGGAAAGACCTTACCCTGCAGCTGAGCTAAAATAATACCGGCAAAAATACATAAACAACCCAATAAGGCCACCAATGTCACTTGCTCACCCAGGAAAATCACCCCCGTTACCAAAGCAAAAACAGCCTCAAAACTCATCAACAAGGCGGCATTGGTCGCCGAAACATAACGCTGCCCCAAAATTTGCAGGGTAAATGCCACACCGGCCGAAATAACCCCTGTATAGAGCAAATCTATTTTAGCAGCCCAAATATTTTCCAAGGTTGGCAGAGCATATCCCCCACCCTCTTGTGTCAACCAAAAAAAGCCCATCGTCGCCGCACTCAACAAGGAAACCACGGCAACCTGCAGCGTAGCAACCGTTAACACATCGGCATAACGGGCAAAAATCCCCAACCACAGAACCTGAGCGGCCCACGCCAGTGCACAAATCAAAGTCAGAATATCACCCGTATTAAACTGGCTTTCCAAATCGTCAACGACACCACCGCTGCCCAAGAAAAAAACGCCCAAAAACGTCAGCAAAGTGCCAACCCAGACTTCCATGCGACAACGTTGTCCGACAAATAAAGCCAGAATAGGCACCAAAATAATATATAAAGCCGTTAAAAAGCCTGATTTCCCGGCAGTGGTATAAGACAATCCCAATTGTTGTAAGGTAATCCCCAAAAACATCAACACACCGGACCCAACACCGATGAACCAAGCCGAATGCCGCAAGCGGCGTTGCTGCGGAATATCTTTTTCATCCGGCCTAAATAGATGCCTGGGTAATAATCGTAAACACAGCAGCGTAACAATGGCAATAGCAAAACGTAAGAAATTAAAACTAAAGGCATCTAAATGCTGGGTTGCGTTTTTCTGAAAAACAAAAGCACTGCCCCACAGTGCAGAAGTCAATAACAAAAGCGTAAAACCTTTGATAACAGCTTGTTTATCGTCGTTGTCTGTTGTTGGTGTCATAGCAATTCCTCGGCCGGTTGTTTTCTCATCATAACGTGAATTTATTAGCTGTCAATACAGAATTTCATTCAGCGAATTGCGTCATAAAAAAAGTCAGCCCGAGGATTAGGTAGTGTAGTCACGAGATATTGTTTTTTGTCGGTGGGCAGCATGTTTTCCTATCAAGGCGTAAGGCGCAAGGCACTACCAGTAATGTCGAGCATTGACAACGCCGAGAGGGAAACATTCTGCCCCGACCCGAAGGGCGAGGCCAGGCGGTCATCATACAGCGTTAAAGCGCTTGACAATATGAATAACTATTCTCTGCGCGCT
>PDWI01004168.1_pt1 | contig 19632 bp, 19 predicted proteins | sample 1430891 | NCBI WGS metagenome assembly PDWI01 (sample SAMN01162508, study PRJNA174530) | Oral metagenome, whole genome shotgun sequencing project. | biome: Marine environment; feature: Marine mammal; material: Swab sample of the gingival sulcus; isolation source: swab sample of gingival sulcus...
CATTTTCTTGTAGGCAATCACCAAAAAATTGCCCGAGCCGCAGGCCGGGTCAAACACGCGGATTTTTGCCAGGCGCTTGCGTAGATTCAGCAGTTTTTGTGGGCTGTTGCCGGCTTGTTCCAGCTTGTCGTTTAAAGCATCGAGAAACAGCGGATTCAGCACTTTCAGAATATTGGGCACAGACGTGTAGTGCAGACCCAGCGCACCGCGCTCTTCTTCATCGGTCACCGCCTGGATCATGGAGCCAAAAATATCGGGGTTAATCTTCGTCCAGTCCAGATGGCCGATATGAATCAGGTGGGAGCGGGCAATTTTGCTAAATGTTGGCACTTCTGTGCTGCCGGAGAACAGGTCACCATTTACGTAGGGAAAGGCATCTGCCCAGCGCGGCAGCTTTGCCTCGGCTCTGTCGCAAATGGCGGTGTCCATGGCGCGGAACATCTCGCTCATGACCTCGTGGGTATTGGAGGAATCCCGCGCGCTCATCTGCTCGACGGTTTGGGTAAACAGCCCCTCGCCATTAAAAATATCGGTATCTTCGGCAAAGAAGCAGAAAATCAACCGCGCCATCAGGTGGTTCATATCGTGGCGGCGCTGTTCCATGCCCCAGTCTGGGTTATCTTTCAGCAGCTCAATATACAGGCGGTTTAAGCGCCCGGTGGCTTTTATATCAAACGAGCTTTCGCGGATTTGTGAAACGGTGGTGATGCCCGCCAGGGGCAAGAAGTAACCAAAGTGCTCGGGGAAGTCCTTAAAGTGGCAAAAGACAAGGGGTTCGTCCGAGCTTAGATCTTCGGCTGCAAAGTCAATGCCGTCAGTGGCCAGGACAAATTTGGCCTTGGCTTTTTGCGTGGCAGGGCTTTGCTTGAGCTGAATCAGCGTTTCAGATACCTCGCCCGGTTCACAAACGGCCATATGGATGTTGTTGCGTTGCAGTACGCCGCCGTCTATATCCGATGCGTTGGTATTGCCAGTTTTCAGGCGCTTGATGGTGGCTGGCTTGTTGCCGAATGCTTCGAGGAAGGCATAGGGAAATGCCTGGGCATCGAAGGTTTGTTCGGCAAGGCGCGATATGGCTTCTTCTATTTCAACGGCGTTCAAAGTTGACTGTCCCTGGTTTGTGCTTTTTTGCTCATTGACCCAATGGTCGATATATTTTCGCTTGAAGTTACGATCCCTGCGGGCTTTGCAGCCGGGCAGTCTGCCTTTTGCTGCATGGCGATAAGCCGACAAGTTTCCGCGGGGCTGCTTGAGTGACTTACTCCCCCCAGCGCCTCAGTACCCCGGAGTCTATGTCGAACAAATCCAGCATCCGCGCGCTGCTTTGGGTGATCATATCGGCGATGGATGTGGGGGATGAATACATCGCGGGAACGGGCGGGGCGATGATGGCGCCCATTTCCGAGAGCGCGGTCATGGTGCGCAAATGTCCGGTGTGCAGCGGCGTTTCGCGCACCATTAACACCAGGCGGCGGCGTTCCTTCAATACCACATCCGCTGCCCGGGTCAGCAGCGATGAGGTAACACCGGTGTGAATTTCCGACAGGGTGCGTATGGAGCAGGGTGCAATAAGCATACCCAGCGTTCTGAACGAGCCTGAGGCAATGCTGGCGGCCACATTGTCAAAGGGGTGCACGGTATCGGCGAGACTTTTTAGCTCCGCAAGGCTCAGATCTGACTCAATCGCCAGCGTTTTTTCCGCTGCGGGGCTTATTATCAAATGGCTTTCTATATCGCTGCCTTTGAGTAATCTCAGTGCGGCGATGCCGTACTCGATGCCCGACGCGCCCGAAATGCCGACGATTAGTCGCTGCTTGCTCATGTGCTGATATTGCCCCGCCGTGGCGTTAATGATCGAGCAAGGGTATCACATCCTGCGGCAGGCGAAACCAGCAAATCGATTCGTGTTCCGGCTTTACGTTTAAACTGAAAACCCGCTCCTGAGCGGTGCGCGGCGCGCGTAAAATACGCTCTGCATCGGATAGAGTCTGGTCGAGTTTTGGGGCGGCGACTGTGTTGTTTGGCAGGGCCTGACTGAAATCCAGATCCGCCAGGCTTTCTACTTTGGGGGCGATGCCCTGATAACGCCAGGTGTTGGTTTTACTGTCGTGTTGGTAATAAGGCAGCATGCGCCAGCCGTGATCGGCAACCAGGGTGAGTGCGTCCAGCAGATAATTAAACTCGGCCTCTGTAATAAAATAATTAAAGTTAAGGCGCACCCAGCCCGGTCTGAAGGCGGTGAAACCCTGCTCACTGGCTTTGTCGATCATAGCGCTGAGCTTTGGGGTCAGACCCAGCAAGTAGTGTCCATACGGGCCTGCACAGGAGCAGCCCCCGCGCAATTGAATACCAAATAAATCATTCATCAGTGCAGTCACAAAGCCGTAGTGCAGATCTTTGCCGTCGTGTTTTATGCGCAGGGAAAACAGGGCCAGACGGTTTTCGTCGGCGGGGCCCAGTACTTCGATATCAGGATGAGCCAGCAGGCGCTGCATCGCGCGGGTGGCGTAATTATGCTCGCGTATTTCAATTTCCTCGATGCCCACTTGTTGCTGCAGTTTAAACACCAGTCCCGCGCGTATGGCTTCGACAATGCCGGGGGTGCCGCCCTCTTCGCGCTCTGCGCCTGCGGGCAGGTAGCGGTGGCCGCTGGGTGATACCCAGCTCACTGTGCCACCGCCAGGGACGGAGGGAATCCGGCGTTTAAACACGCTGCGTTTTACCACCAAAATGCCAGGCGTTCCCGGGCCGCCGATGAATTTATGAGGTGAAATAGACACCGCATCCAAAGGCGTTGCCGCGTTCATGTCGATTTTGGTGTAGGGCGCTGCGGCGGCGTAGTCCCAGCAGCACAGTGCGCCGTGTTGTTTTAACAGGCGCGATACCGCTGGCACATCGGTTTTTATGCCGGTGACATTGGATGCCGCGGAAAAGCTGCCGACTTTGAGGGAGCGGTCGCTGAACAGCTCCAGTTTTTTGTTCAGATCTTCGAGGCAAAGCTTTCCCCTGGCGTTTAAACACACACTGACTACGTCCGCCGCGCTTTCGCGCCAGGGGAGTTCATTGGAGTGGTGTTCATAGGGGCCGATAAAGACTACGGGGCGAGGCTGTTCGGGATCGCAGGGGCGATCCAGCTCCAGCAGTTTCAGGAGCTTGTCTACCGCTGCGGTAGCGCCGGAACCGCAAAATATCACCTGATCCTGCTCACCGGCGTTTACCGCTTTGGCGATTTCGCTGCGCGCCTGCTCGCGAAAGGCGGTGGTCTGTGCGCCGGTGGCGGAGCTGGTGGTGTGCGTATTGGCGTACCAGGGCAACACCGTATTCTGGATGTAGTCTTCTATAAAACCCAGGCTGCGTCCAGAGGCCGTGTAATCGGCGTATACCAGGGGGCGCAGGCCGAAGACGGTCAGCAGACCTCGACCCTGGCCGATAAGTTCGTGACGAATACGATCGATAAGCGCGGTCATGTTCACCTTTCCTTTGCGTACAGGCAGCGTTAAGGCATCTATCTTAGTCAATTACAGGTGAAACATTGTGCTAATTTGTGCTTTAAGTTTCTTGTTTTAGTGAACGATTGGTTTGATAATTATAATTGTGTAGAACGCTGGTTTTTCTGTTGGGCTTGTGGATAAGATCGATATTAAACTGCTGAAAGTGTTGCAGCGCGATGCCGGTTTGTCGGTAGGGGTGTTGGCCGAGCGGGTGGGTCTGTCCAAATCTGCCTGTTGGCGGCGTCTGCAAAAGCTCGAAGAGGCTGAGGTGATTAGCGGTCGTGTCACCTTGTTGAACCCCGAGGCCTTGGGTTTAAAACTCACGGTATTTATTTCTATTCGCACCAATGCGCATAACAAGGTCTGGTCGGAGCAGTTTCGCCGGGTCGTGTTGGGCTTGCCAGGCGTGCTGGAGGTCTATCGAATGGGTGGCGATATCGACTACCTTATCAAGGCGGTGGTAGAGGATATGGTAGGATATGACGTGCTATACCAGCGGTTGATTGAGGCTGATTTGTTTGAAGTCAGCGCGAGTTTTGTGATGGAAACCATCAAGCACACCACCGAATTACCCCTGTAAGTAACTATAGGTTTTTAGCATGGTAGCAACACCCGGTAAGTCGTATATTCTGTCTTTTAAATGCCCTGATCGCCTGGGCGTGGTGGCACGCTATTCCGGTTTGTTGCTGGAGTGCGGTGCGTTCATCACTGAAATTGCCAACTACACCGATCCCGTGAGTGAGATGTTTTTCTTGCGCTGTGTGTTTGATGATCGGGATCTCGTCGTATCGATAGAGACTTTCGCTGAGCGCTTCGCCAAACTCGCCGACGACATGGGCATGGACTATACCCTGCGCGCGGCCAGTGACAAGCCCAAGGTGCTGGTGGCGGTATCGCAATACGATCACTGTCTAAACACCCTGCTCACCAAGTGGCACTCTGGCGCGCTGCCCGCTGAGATTGTCGGTGTCGTGAGTAATCACAAGACCTGCGAGGCGATTACACACTGGTATGAACTGCCTTTTTACTATTTGCCGGTCAGCGCAGCGACCAAGCCCCAACAGGAAGCGGAGTTGCTGGACATCATTGCCCGGCACGAGGTCGACCTGCTGGTGCTGGCGCGCTACATGCAAATACTGTCTGACCATGTGTGCAGCGCGCTTGCGGGCAGGGTAATCAATATTCACCATTCATTTTTACCGGGCTTCAAGGGCGCAAAACCCTACCACCAGGCCTATGAGCGCGGGGTTAAAATTATCGGCGCGACCGCCCACTACGTGACCCCAGACCTGGATGAAGGCCCCATTTTGGTGCAGGAAATCAGACCGATTGACCACGCTACGTCCGTTGAGCAAATGGTGCATCTGGGCCATGATCTCGAAGCCACGGCGCTGTCCCATGCGGTGCGTCTGCACTGTGAGCAGCGCATTTTCTTAAATCGCCAGCGCACGGTGATTTTGTAGCTGTTGCCAACGAATTGGAGTTTTCGCCACTTAGTGTTTTAAGAAACACTGTACAAAGCGCTATTATGCCTGCATACGCAGCGATTGCGTTGTGATTTAGCGATTGACAAGTGGGCATCATCATGATCGATCAAGACAAGGCGGCTTTTGAATTTGTAAAAGAACTGGCACACGAGCTTGCCAAGAAAGATTTTGACTTGCCGCCATTTCCCGATACTGCGCTGCGGGTTAAAGAAGCGGTGTCCGACCCCGATATTTCGGTGAGTAAGTTAAGCGGTATTGTGATGTCAGAACCCAATCTCGTCGCGCGCCTGTTGATGATGGCCAATTCCGTGGCGATGCGCCGCGGGCCCATCCAGGTGACGGACACTCGCACCGCGATTTCCCGCGTGGGGCTTGATATGGTGCGCAACCTGGCGGTGTCTTTTGCGGCACGCGAAGCGTTTCACGCCGAACCCGGCAGCCCCTTGATGCACCGTCTTGAACAGACGCGCCATCACAGTATCGAGGTTTCCGCAATTGCCTACGTGCTGGCACGGCGTTTGCGCCGCTCGGTGCGCCCCGATGAAGCGATGCTGGCGGGGCTTTTGCACGCGGTGGGCAAGTTTTATATCTTCACCCGCGTGGAGGCCTTTCCCGAGTTGTTTGGCGATGACAAGAAGTTGGAGGAGCTAACGGATCAGTGGGGAGCTGGCGTTGGTCGTGCAATTGTGGAGTCATGGGGCTTTGACGAGGCGATCTCAAAGGCCGTGGATGAGTATGATGTGCTTGAACGCGATCCTTCCAAGCCTTCTGACTTGACTGATTTTGTGTTGATGGGAAATCTCATCGCCAAGCGCGATTTTCAGATCGATCCCAAGTCCCTGGATGACCTGGCCGATGTACCTTCTCTTGCGCGTATGCGTCTGGATTTGGAAACCTTGAAAAAAGTGTTGTCGGATTCCAGCGAAGATATTGAGTCGCTGGTGCATACCATGAAGGGCTGACGCAGCCGCCCGGGTCTTTGTGCTGGCCCGGATACTATTAAACTATAAAAGGGTGATCGTAGTACTGGTGAAATATCTGGACTAGAGCCTGCAATTCCCTGCGTGTATACTGCCGGGTTTCTATCAATATGAATGCAATATGACGCTTTCCCGTTTATTGGCGCTGTCGTTATTGGCGGTGGCGCTGATGTCGCTGGTGCCCGTGCTGGTCAAGTCCAGCTCTGCCAACGAAGTCACTATCGCCCTGGCACGCGTATGGGTGGCCGTGTTAGCGTTTTCTCCGTTCATGTGGTGGCGCCGCGCTGGTCTGACCACTCTGTCGCGTAAAGACTGGCTGCAACTGCTGGTTATTGGCGCAGTGTTTGCGGCGCACTGGCTGACGTATTTTGTCAGTATCAAATTATCCACCCCGGCGCTGGCAACCCTGGCGATCACCACATTTGGGGTGCAATACCCGTTGCTGGCTTACTTTTTTAACGGTGAGCGTTTGAACGGTTTTGAAATGCTGGCCGTTGTGTGTTGTTTTGGCGGCTGTGTTATCGTGACGCCGCAGCTATCCCTGGCCAATGAAACCACGCTTGGCGTTTTAGTCGGCTTGCTGAGCGCTTTACTGTACGCGAGTTTACCGCTGCTGCATCAGCGCGCCGGGCATATCAGTACACTCCCGCGCACCTGGGCGCAGTTCTTTTTTGCGATGCTGTGTTTCCTGCCCCTGTGGGCACGCTCCGAGTGGGATTTAGCACCGGGCGATTGGTATCGACTGCTGGCCTTGGGGATTTTGTGCACCGTCATTGCACACGGCCTGTGGGTTAAGGTCACCACCGAACTGCCTGCCTTGTATGTCAGCATGGTCTATTATTTGTATTTGCCCTCGGCGATGCTCACCAGCGCCTATTTTCTGGGCGAGGAGATGACGATACGGAAACTGCTCGGCGCGGTGCTGGTCATTGCATCGAGTGTGGCTCTGTCAGTGTACCGCTACCGGCGGCAGGTGCGCGAGGGTGTACTCCAGTAACAGATGTTTTATACTCGCGGTTCAATTTACTAACCAAAAAGAAGGTTTCACCGTGAGTCAACTAGATGCTCTGTTTGCGCCCTTTCAGCACGGCGCCTTGTCGCTTAACAACCGTATCGTAATGGCACCCATGACCCGTGGTATGTCGCCCGATCATGTGCCCAATGAGGCGGTGGCAGACTATTACCGACGCCGCGCTGCAGGCGGTGTGGGTTTGATCGTCACCGAGGGTACCTGCATCGGTCATAAAGCCGCCAACGCCATGCCTGGGGTGCCTTATTTTTACGGCGCAGAGGCGCTTGCGGGGTGGCAAAAGGTCTTGGAGGCGGTGCACGCTGAAGGTGGTAAGATTATCCCGCAGCTTTGGCATGTGGGCGGGGTACGCAAGGCGGGCGTGGTCGGCCCCGACAAAGACCTGCCCGGTTACAGCCCCTCTGGCAAAGCCTCCCCGAACAAGGTCACCGGTCACACCATGACCCAGGCGGATATTGACGAAACCGTTGCCGCGTATGCCCAGGCCGCAAGAGATGCCAAAGCGCTGGGCTTTGACGGCGTGGAGCTGCACGGTGCGCACGGTTACTTGATCGATCAGTTTTTCTGGGAGGGCACCAATGACCGCACAGACGCCTACGGCGGTGATATGCAGGCGCGCTCGCGTTTTGCGATTGAAGTGATTGAAGCTGTGCGCGATGCGGTAGGGCCCGATTTTCCCGTGGTATTTCGCTGGTCGCAGTGGAAGCAGCAAAACTACGAGGCCAAGCTGGCCAATAACCCCGCTGAGTTAGAGGCCTTTTTGCTGCCTCTGAGCGAGGCGGGAGTGGATATTTTCCACTGCAGCACCCGTCGTTTTTGGGAAAATGAGTTTGACGGCGACAACCTGAACCTGGCGGGCTGGACCAAGAAAATCACCGGTAAGCCCAGCATCACCGTGGGCAGTGTGGGCTTGAGCGCCGATTTTTTACCGGCGCCTGGCACCACAACGTTCCAGGACGCCCAGCCCGCCAGTGTGGATGAGCTTGCCGAGCGCCTGGCCGCAGGGGAGTTTGATCTGGTTGCCGTAGGCCGTGCGCTGATTGCCAACCCGGATTGGCCAAAACTTGTGCGCGCTGGCGATAGCGCAAAGATCCAGGGCTACAATGCCGAGATGTTAAAAACGTTGGCATAGTGTTGGAACGCAGATGCCGCTGTTAAGCGCTGCAGCGGCATTTCACTGCGAAGAGGGTATTCCGTGCAGCGGTGGCGATGAGTCTGGTGCCGCACTCTTGTTTACAACCGCTCTCCACGAGAGGGCGAAGGCGTTAGGCGCTCCCCCTCAGATTCCTCTCTGGTTTTCTCAAATTTGGTTCAAGCCGTCAGCAACATCGCACCGATGCCCGCACTGATCATGGCGATAACTACTTGCAGGGCGTTGTGCACTTTGGTCAGGTGCTGAGCAGTCAGGCGCAGCGGCACAGAAAGGGCCACCGAAAACAGCGCCATGCCCACAATCGAGCCCGCGCCAAAACACAACAAGTAGGCAACACCTTGCCAGAATGAGTTGATTTGATCGACAAACAGCACAATCACCGCCGCAGAACCCGCCAGACCGTGAATCATGCCGACGATAGTGGCGCGCACGGGCGATAATTGCGGGTGTCCGTGCTGGTGTTCGCTACTGGCGTGGGCTGAGAATTCATCGTGAGAGTGGCTGTGCAGGTGCATATGTTCGCCACTGTCGCCGTGTTGGTGGGTGTGTATGTGCACTGGGCGCATATACAGGCGGCGCAGCAGATCAAGCGCCAGTAAAATCATCATCAGGCCTACGCCGCGCTCAAGCCAGGTGGCGATGTTTTCAGGAATATGCGAGCCCGCCCACATTACGCCAACCCCCACCACCAGCAGGGTGAGCGAGTGGCCTATACCCCAGGCCAAGCCCTGTGCAATCATTTGCCTGCGCGTTGCCTGACTGGTGGCAAGTGTGGCTACGGTGGCAACGTGATCGGCTTCCAGCGAATGGCGCAGCCCCAAAAGAAAACCGAGCAGTATCATTGAAATCATAGTGCGGCACCTTGGCACAAATTAGACGGTAAACAGCCCGGCATTATATCGCTATTGAATTTGGAAAGGGAATCGCCGGTGTGTCTAAACGTTACGCAGCAGGAAATACATGCCGACAATGATTAAAAACAGCGCAAACACCCGTTTCAACAGTTTGGGCGGCCAGGCGTGGGCGAGATTTGCGCCGAGGCGCGCGCAGGGCGTGCTGGTCAAGGTGATGCCGATGAGTGCGGGCAGATAAATATATCCCAGGCTGTAAGAGGGCATCGCAGGGTGACCCCAGCCTTCGATCGCATTGGTAGCGGTGGCGGCAAGTGCGATAGGAATACCGCAGGCCGCTGAGGTGGCGACGGCGCTGGCAATGGCCATCCCACGCCAATGCAGGTAGGATACGTTGATTACGCCACCGCCAATGCCGAACAAGCTGGACAGAGTGCCTATAAACGCGCCTGCGCCGCTGTGCATTAACCTGGGTGTACTGGCATCGGTGGGGGTTGGTATGAGGTTCCACATCATCTGTGCGGCCATGAACAAGACGAATATACCCAGGGCGATCTGCAGTTCTGTGCCGCTTAAAACACCGGCGATACGTGCCCCTAAAAACGCCCCCAGAATCAAGCCTGGAGCGACATAGCGAAACACATCCCAGCGCACCGCGCCGTGGCGTTGGTGGGCGAGCGTAGAGCTGATGGAGGTCACCACGATACAGGCCAGGGAGGTTGCGATCGCCGCATGTGTGGCCACGTTGTCTGAAACGCCCTGGAAACCAAAGCTAAACACCAGTACTGGCACGATTAACAAACCGCCGCCAATACCAAACAAACCCGCAATAACACCCGCAAAGGCGCCGAGACATAAGTAGGTAGCTAGGGTTAATATCATTTGGAGATTTACAAAAAAGATGGCGCGCCTGGCACGATTCGAACGTGCGACCGCCTGGTTCGTAGCCAGGTACTCTATCCAGCTGAGCTACAGGCGCGTAGAGGAGGCGTATTATAGGTCGCTCTGCGTCGGTGTCAAGCGCTTTGCGGGGAAAACTTTCGCAGCCCGGGGCGGTGGGGGCGACAGGGTTGGCGAAGCTTGCGGCGGGTGTGGTGAGCGGGTATCGTGAGCCAATGTTGACAACCCTCACAAGGAAGACGTCCATCATGCCCGCCCCCTATAAAGTTCTTGTCTATAAAAGTCTGCTGGCGTTAAAGAAAGCCGTTATTGGTAAGCCCCATCCCAGACCCGTGGTTTTTGCGGGTGATAATGCGGTACAGCAATTGTGCGAGGGCATTGCGCAACTCGGTCTCAAGAGTGTGTTGATTGTCACGGATAAACCGCTGGTTGAGCTGGGTTTGGTGGCGCGCATAGAGCAGTTCCTGCTCGGAGCCGGCGTGAGCTGCACAGTTTACGATGGTGTTTTGCCCGATCCCAGTGCCGGCCTGGTGAACGAAGGGCTGGCGCAATTGCAGCAGCAACAAAGTGAGGCGGTACTGGGCTTTGGTGGAGGGTCAAGCATCGATGCGGCGAAAGTGATAGCCCTTGCGGGCGCCAACGGCTTGCGCGCGGAGGAGTGCGTGGGGCTAAACAAGGGTAAACGGCCACCGCTGCCCTTGTTTGCGATTCCCACCACCGCGGGTACCGGGTCGGAGTGCACCATTGCTGCAGTGGTCTCTGACGATATAACTCATGAAAAGATGATTGTGGCGAATCCTGCTATTGTGCCGCGCTTGGCGGCACTTGATGCGACCATGATGCAGGGTTTGCCGCCGCCTATCACCGCTGCCACGGGCATGGACGCGCTCACCCACGCGGTGGAGTCCTATATCAATACCTGGGCGACTGACGAAACCTCCAGCCAGGGTCGTGCTGCTGCGAAAATGATTTTTGAAAATCTGCCCAGAGCCTGCGAGCATGGCGATGACCTCGCCGCGCGCAGAGCCATGGCGCTGGCGTCTTACTACGCGGGTTTGGCCTTTACCTCGGCTCTGGTGGGCTATGTACACGCGATCGCGCATCAGCTGGGCAGTCGCTACCATGTGCCGCACGGTGTGGCCAATGCGATGGTACTACCGCATGTACTGGATGTATTAAAACACGATGCTAAAACACGCCTTGCCGAGTTGGCCGAATATTGCGATATGGGCGAGCCTGGTATGGACGAGCTGGCGCTGGCGCAGTGCTTTATCGAGCGGGTGCGCGCCCTCAGCGCGGCGATCAATATCCCAAGCCACTGCGATAAAATTAAAGAAGAGGATGTGGCTTCCATCGTGGATGCGGCGATGCAAGAGGGTAACGGTTACCCCGTGCCGCGTTTTATCGAGCGGCACGAGTGCGAAACCGTGGTGCGCAAGCTGATGGTGTAGCGCTATTTGAGCAACGCCTGGATTTCGCGAAATGCGGGGTGTTCGGCCGTTTCCATCCATTCAAATAACAGCATTTCCGTAGAGCTGATACGCGCGCCGTGGTCGCGCATACGGTTGAGGCCGACGGCCTTATTACTGGCGATGCGCGAGCCTACTGCATCGCTGACCACATCGACGGCAAAACCGTCCTCCAGTAAGTCGACCACGGTCTGACATACGCAAACATGGGCTTCGATGCCGATGGCGACCACGAACTTGCGCCCTGTGGCTTCCAGTGCGGCCATAAACTCCTGGTTTTTGGCGCAGCTAAAACTCACTTTCCGCAGCGGCGCCTGGTCTGCCAGTAAATCGGCCAGCTCTGGTATGGTGGGGCCCAGCTTTTCGGGGATTTGCTCAGCCCATAACACTGGTACGCCGAGGATTTTCGCGCCTTGAATGACGCGTGCTAAATTGGCGAACAGGGTTTCCTTGTCGCTCATCAATTGCGCGAGTTTGCCCTGCACATCAATCAATACGACCACGGAGTTTTCAGCAGTGAGCATGTCTTGCCTCCTTTACTTGTGTTATTCAGTGACAGCTTCAAATGGCGCAGCACCTTGACGTCTGCGCAGCCAGTTTAACGCAGAAAACACCCCGGGTCTTCGTGCAAGATGTCGCTCTAAACGCTGCTTGCCCGGAAGCTCTGCCAGCAAAACGCCAACTGACAGGGTGAGTAAACCCTGTCCAGGCGTCACCAGCATCACTATACCAAACACAATAAAGCTGTAGCCCAGCAGGTTTTTAGCGATTCGCCAAAGCGGGGATATATCGCGGTGGGTAGACTGCCAGACCCCGGGGTTGGAAAAATAATCGTTCGGCAAGCCCTTGATTGCCAAAGGTATCAGGAACAGGGAAGCCACAAGCGATACCACCGAGAGCAGTGTCATCAGCCATAAGATGTGTTCATAGGGCGAGATGGCGTTGAGCAAGGTGTTCAAGAGTTGGTTTCCTGTGATTTGTGGTGCTCAAATTGTACCGTAAACAGGTGGTGGACTTGTAAAAGATTGGCGAGCTTCACACGCTCAACGTCCCCGCACAGGGTTGCGCAATGGTTTTGCAGAAGTGGTGTTTGACCGCGGCCATGATATTTCGTTCGTTGTACGCCGTCGTTAAGGTGTCTGCATTTGTTTGCATCGGGTAGGCGGCTCAGGGGAAATTCCAAAAATCATCAATACGGCAAACTTGCCGCCAAACAAGGCTTGACTTTGCCCCGGCAATTACGCAAAATGCGCGCCTTCCCGATTGGGGCGCCTCGCCCCGATGTCCGTGGCTACGTAGCTCAGCTGGTTAGAGCACAGCATTCATAATGCTGGGGTCGGTGGTTCAAGTCCACCCGTAGCTACCATTTCCGCAAGTTCCAGCGTCCCAGGCAATCGAAAAACGCCCTGCAAGCAATAAAAACTGACCGAAGTCATTTTTTCGAAATAGGTACAGTTTGCACGTGTGTTTTTGCTGTTTATCATGGCGTAACTAATTGATATTAAGTAAATAATAGTAAAATAGTCGCCGTACTGGTGAAATATCCGGCCCAGCTTGCCCAAACCATATTGTGTAACTACAATAAGTGGATGAAGGTCGAGTATGACGAGAGCAAAAACCAACGCAATATCGAAGCACGAGGATTGCCGTTTACGCTGGTCGATAGGTTTGATTTCGATGGGGCGTTAGAAGTTGAGCAGCTTGTAAAAGGTGAAAGGCGTTATTTTGCACTCGGTCATATCGAGGGGCGGCTGCACGCTCTGGTGTATACACTGCGCGGTGATGCCGTGCGTGTGACTAGTCTGCGTAAGGCAAACAAACGAGAGGTGAGGAAGTATGGGGCATTCTGCGAATCCTGAAATGACAGATGCTGAAAACCCGGAGTGGACAGACGCCATGTTTAGCAAGGCTAAGCGAGGCGCGGCAGCGGCTCGCAAATTGGGAAGACCCAAGGTCGACAACCCCAAAGTACAAACAACCATAAGGCTGTCAGCCGATGTAGTCGAGCATTTCAAGCGTGGCGGCAAGGGCTGGCAAACACGGCTCGATGATGTGCTAAAAGACTATGTGGCTAAGCATCCGCGTTAGCTTGAGTTAAAGAGGGTAGCAAAAATAATTGACGTTATTGCCGCTAATTGATTGTGAAATAACTTATATAAAACAATGGGCTAAATGCAGTATTTTGTAGCGTCCGTAGTGCCACTTCCCCAAATTCCAGCGTCCCAAAGATGAGTCCAACCCCATTCACGGGGGATGGTCGGTTCACGTGTTGCATCGTTGGCAGGCGGTAAGGGGAACTTGTGGCCGGTAAGTGTTTCTAAAACCACGCATTGATATTACTGGGAGAGAGAGTATGCGTTTATCGAAAATCAAAAATGGTCTGTTGCTGTGTTTACTGTTGTTGCCCCTTCAGGCCTGGGCGGGTGATGATGAAGTCATCGCGGTCACTGGGCGCGCAGAGGTGGCGATGGTGCCGGATATGGCTCTGGTAAACCTCATCGTTATGCGTGAGGCCGAAACCGCAGCCGAAGCGCTGAATGAGAACTCACAGGCGTTAGAGGGCGTGCTGGGGGCGTTGCACGAGGAAGGTATCGAGTCGCGTGATATTCAGACCAGTCAGTTTTCGATTGACCCGCGCTACATCTATCCCGATCACAACAAGCCGCGCCAGCTGGTGGGCTATACGGTGCGCAACGGCCTGTCCCTGCGCATACGCGATCTTAGCAAGCTCGGCGCGCTGCTCGATAAAGTCGTGACGCTGGGAGTGAATGAGGGTGGCAATATTCAGTTTATCAATGAGGATCCCGCAGAGGCTGTCAAGCAAGCGCGGGTACAGGCGGTGCAAAATGCTATGAATACCGCGAAAACCCTGGCAGAGGCAGCCGGTGTAAAGCTGGGTGATCTCGTTCATCTGGCCGAACAATCCGCGCCGCCGAGGGCGCAGCCTGTTATGTTGGAAACGCATTATGCTAAAACGGCCGCTCGCAGCGCTGTCCCGGTCGCTGTTGGAGAAAACCACTACAGCGTTTCGGTGAGCATGAGCTATGAGATTAAACAGTGAGGATGGTTTAACGGCTGCTATCGCTTAGCAATCCATCAATTTGTGTTTGGAAGTAACCCGTTGCCAGTAGGGGGTTGACCTCCTCGAAGGGCAGCGGCTTGCTGAATAGATAGCCCTGAATAACGGACACGCCGTTTTCTGCCAGGAAAACCAGTTGATCCTGGGTTTCTACGCCCTCGGCCACCAACTCCAGTCCCATGCTGTTACCCATGGCGACAATGGTTTTGACCAGCGTGGCGTTGTTTTCGCCTGCGTCAATATTGTTGACGAAGCTGCGGTCAATTTTAAGCTCGTTCAGCGGGAATTCCGACAGATAGCTCAGTGAGGAGTAACCTGTACCAAAGTCATCGATGGACAGCTTGACCCCCAGGTCGCGCAGGTGGTGCAGAGTGTCGAGTGTGTTTGCGCCGGTATCCATTAACAGAGACTCGGTTAGCTCAAGTACCAGAGCACTGGGCGCCACACCATGGGTATTGAGGGCCAGTTGGGCGCGTTTGTGCAGTTTGGATGAGAACTCAAACGCAGACAGGTTGACAGACACCGTGATCGCGTGGCCGTGATTGACGTTGTCGATTTGTGCCAGGTAGTGGCAGGCAGTTTGCATCGCCCAGTTGCCGATGTCTGCGGTAATGCCGATGTCTTCCGCCAGAGGAATAAACTGCCCTGGTGATACCATGCCGTGCTTCGGGTGCTCCCAGCGGGCCAGAGCTTCCAGCCCGATGACCGAGCCCGTGCGCAGGTCTACCTGGGGTTGGAAATACAGGCGCAACTGGTCGCGTTCAATTGCGCGGCGCAGATCGGTTTCTAATTGCAGGCGTTCCAGGTTTGCGGTGGCCATGTCCCGGTTGTAAAACAAATAGCCGTTTTTGCCCGCTTTCTTGGCGGTGTGCATCGCGGTGTTGGCTGCTTTTAGCAGGCCTTCCACATTGTCCGCGTCCTGGGGACCCAGAGCGATACCGATAGTGGGGGTCACAATCAGTTCCTGGCCTTCTATCGACATTGGCGCGGACAAAACCCTCAGCAGGCGCCTGGCGATGTCTTCTACTGCTTTTGCAGAGTCAATCTGGTTAAGCACCACAGTAAACTCATCACCGCCGAGACGGGAGACTTCCACTGGGTTTTGCATTCGATCACAACGGTTGATTATGTCGCTCTCGCGAACGGCCAGCGACAGTCGATGGCCCACCTCGCGCAACAGGGCGTCTCCAGCGTTATGTCCCAAAGAGTCGTTGATGCGCTTGAAGTTGTCTAAATCAAAAAATAGCAGTGCCAGATGATGTTCGTAGCGGTGGGCGAGGCGCAGCATCAGCTTGAGCTGCTCGACAAACAGGTGCCGGTTCGGCAGGGCAGTGAGGCTGTCGTAATAGGCCATACGACGCAGGCGCTCTTTCGCAAGTGACGCTTCTTCCACCGCCTGGCTGAGTTCGCGATTGCGCCGCGACAGTTCGGCGGTTTTCAGTTCCACCGCTTTACTGAGCACTGACCGATCAGTCTTGATACGGGCTTTATAGGCTTCCAGGTCGATAAGCATGGTGTTAAGTCGAGCTGCTACCTGTTTGGTGCTGGCATTGGTGTCCGCTGGAAGGTTGTCGAGGTCTAATACCCCCTCCGCGGCATCGTGGGCGATGACAGACAGTCTTTTCAGTGGCTTGGTGTGTCTGTTGAGAGCGTAAAGCATGATTACCAGTGATAGTAGACCCGTACCCAGGCTTATGATTGATACTTTCAACAGTGCGGGAACAAGCGGTGCCCAGATCTCTTGGTGCGCCAGACCCAGTGCCAGATAGGCTGAGGGTAAATCGGAGTGGGGGGCTGTGCTGGCAGGCAGGGTCACGGTGGTGAGGTCGTTGCCTCCTAATAGCCTGGCCATGTACCCGCTGTCACTTTGTGGGGACTGAAAGTCCATAAGTTGATGCTGGTGTCGTGCTGTGGCCTCGGGGGTATCGCCGTTGCGCAGGGTTGCCAGAGGTAATGGTGGTTTTTCCAGCGCATCGATGGCGCTGGCGAAGCCGAGCAGTTCACCCGCTGGGGAGAGCAAACTGGCATAGACGACACTCTCTTGCTCCAGGTAAGTCGCGAGATTTTGTGGCAGAAGCCCCATCGCTGTGTTGCTGTCTGTGGTCGTCGCCAGTTGTCGCGATAGTTTGTGCTCGCTCAGTTTTACCGTGTTATCAATTGACAGCTCGAAAAGCTGCAGGGCTGTAACGCCTGCCAGCGTAAGACAGACCAATACGGTAAGGGTGCTTACGGTGGCAATGAGGGGGTAACTTGGTCGCAACATACTCGCTGTTATCTGTCGATCTCAAAACGTGAGGGGCGCTTGCCCGGTGCAGCGCCAGGTGGCGTTATTGCAGCGCTATCCGTTTTGAGAGTATGTGTGGCAACTTTGCATTTGTCATGTCAAAACTGTAGAAATGGACACTTAGCGCACGCCATTTCCGTGCACCACAACCTCGAAGGTCGTCAGCAGGATGGTGAAGTCCAGAAACAAGCTGGCGTTCTTGACGTAGTAGAGGTCGTATTGCAGTTTTTGCCGGGAATCGTGCTCGCTGGCACCGTAGGGGTAGCGCAGCTGCGCCCAGCCGGTGATGCCGGGTTTTACTGCGTGTCGTACATTGTAATAGGGAATGCTGGCAGCGAGCTGCTCCACGAATTCAGGGCGTTCAGGGCGCGGGCCGACAAATGCCATGTCTCCGGCGAGCACATTGAATACCTGGGGTAACTCGTCAATACGAGTGCGGCGAATGAATGAGCCCACCTTGGTGATGCGCGCGTCGTTCTTTTGCGCCCATTGCGCCTTGCCGTCGGATTCAGCGTTAACCGACATACTGCGGATTTTCATGACGTCGAAATGCTTGCCGTACAGCCCGACGCGGGTTTGGCGGTAGATGATTGGTGCGCCAAAGCCGTCTTCTATCCAGATTGCGATGATGGTGAGCAATAGCAGAGGCCAGGTTAGAATGATTAACAGCAGCGAGGCGGCGATATCAAAGACGCGTTTCAGCAGCGTTGCCAGCGAGTTTTGCCTGAATCCCTCGGAAAATACAATGGTACTTGGCTTTATGTGATCCAGCATGATCTTGCCGGTTTCGCTTTCCATGAAGGTCGCCACATCCATGACCCGAATATTGTGTAATTTGCATTCCAGCAGTTGCTCCATCGGCAATAGCTCGCGGTAGCTGTCAGGGGCGACGACGATGCGGTTGATATCGCGCTTGTTGCAGAACTCCAGTAAGGAGTCATCGACAGCAATGATGTACCGCTCGTCCACCTGGTCGGCTTCGCCTGGAATCCTACAAAAGCCTTCAAATGTTGTGCTGCGCCTGTCCGTTTTGCGACGCATGGAGCGCAAAATGCTGCTGGCGGCCTTGCCGGTGCCATACACCAAAACGCGGCTTTTGAGTTGATCCATGCTGACAAACCGCTCGAAACACCAGCGTGAGAGCAGGGATGCGGAATAGGCAATGGCAACAGCGTAAACGAACACGCCGCGCCAGATATAGAGGCCGGGCATGAAGTAAAACACCATGGAGGTGGTGAGAACAGTGATAATGAAGGCACCCGTTGTACGCAATACGATGCCGGTTGTGCCTTCACGTAAATGCGGCTGGTACAGGCCCATCGCCATCATTGCGGCAATGGCACAGAGGGCGAACAGTACGGCTCGAGAAAACATGCCGTCAAAATTGGCGGTATGGCCGTCGCCGTGGATGTGCCAGTATAGTTGCCCGCCGAGATGGAAGGCCAGTACAAGAACCAGAGTTTCGATCAGCAAAAGCCATAGGAATGACTTGTGCATGTGATGATTGAAAACTTTTACTGTGCCCAAACGCAACTCCCCCATCGCAGAGCGCTCTGCGCTGCATAGTGACCGTTGATTGTGGTCTTGACTAACATACCCCGTCTCTATCCTGAGCTTGTGGCTACGCTAGATTCCCCCGTGTTTATGCGCTGCACTTTAGCAGAAAAACAACCTGCTTGCACCGCCGTAGGCCCCTGGGAGCCGTATTGTCAGGATTTTTTACACTTTTAATGTTTTTGCGGGTTGAGGTATTTTGGTGTTTTACACAACTGGTTGTTATTTATCGGCTTTTTAGCTTTTGGCATGGGTATTGCTTAGTTACTTGCAACCTTTAGCTGATTGTAATGGGCTGGGCGTACTTAAACTTTATAGCGAGTGTTTTGGGAGTAGTATCGATGAAATTACTAAAGAAAATTGGCGTAACAGCAGCGCTGGCGCTGACGGCGCAAATGGCTTCGGCAACCCCGGTTACCAATTGGAACTGGAGCTTGGACTCAGCCTTTCATACCTGGACTGGTGCAACCGTAGTCGGTAGTGGTGACGTATATGACAATGGTATCCCTTCTGCTCATATCGGTGTTGATACGCTGACCTGGGGTGTTGACGTAGGTAATGGCCAGAGTTCTTTGCATATTACCAATCCAAATTTGACTACCGCAAACGGCACTGCCACTCCTTTTAGCCTGGCTGAAACGTCGCCTGGTTCTGGCGTTTACACCGATACCGTTTCCGGTACTTTGGGTATTCACGAGAATCGTCCCATTGCGGTGGGTTCTGCTTTGACCAGCTTCGTGTTGCGTGAATTCTTTCGTTTGGTGCCAGCCGATGTCGATCCGGCTGCAGATCCAGCGGGCACTTCTCCGGAGATGACTGTGTTCATGGCCAGTTTCTGGGAGACGCCCAACGTTGGCGACCCTTCCTGCTGTGACGATATATTCGTGATTCAAGATGGTAGTACCCTGGGCATGGTTGTAGAGTTCGAGCTTGATGACTATGACTATACAGTGAGTATTTCGACGATGGGTCTCGGTTTGCTGACGGATGAGCAGTGTATAGCCGCGGGTTTTGACCCTGGATGTGCTGGTCTGGTGACAGAGGAGAACGCGTCTAACGAGTTCCAGTTTATGATTACCCTGACTGCGGTTGCGGTCTCCGAGCCCTCGCTGTTGGCATTAATGGGCCTGGGTCTGATTGGTGTTGCGATTCGTCGCCGTCGTCGTATCGCCTAACGCATTGCCTTGCACTTGCCGCGCACTGCGCGGTAAGGAACGTCCAAAAACCCGGTTTTATGTGAAACCGGGTTTTTTTATGTGGTGCGCCGGGCATGGCGCGAAGCGCCATTACGGCGCTGATAACTCGGGAGCGAAAGCGAACGAGGAAGTGACTTGGAGGTGAGAGTCCTCTTGGG
>PDWI01004169.1_pt1 | contig 19630 bp, 17 predicted proteins | sample 1430891 | NCBI WGS metagenome assembly PDWI01 (sample SAMN01162508, study PRJNA174530) | Oral metagenome, whole genome shotgun sequencing project. | biome: Marine environment; feature: Marine mammal; material: Swab sample of the gingival sulcus; isolation source: swab sample of gingival sulcus...
GGATCAAACTTCCCACCAGATTGCTCAATAACCGGCTCCATATTCAGCCGATCCAACTCAACAAGTTCATCGATGTTTTCCATAATCGTCTTGGCTAACATTGAATTCAGGGGCAGCGAGATTTTACAGTAATGAGCTGTAAGTTGCCGGTGCATTTTGTATGTACAAGGATATTAGACAATACCACAAACCTCCAGCCGTCCCTTGTAACGCTAAGTTCACCGGCGAGCGAAACGAGTCCGGCAAAACGATTTATTAACTTAAGAATCTCTATGCTCAATTACGAGACATTAATTGCAACCACCAGTCTGTAATTGTTACCTTTTATATTAAAGATGACTCTATTGTTGACAATAAAACTTGCATTTCTATAATTAATCTTTACATCAGTTGGAGTAAGTCATTGTGCATGTTTTGTTTTTGTATACCACGCTCGCAACTGTTGCTCTGCGTCTGGATGAATTCTCCAAAAATCTTTCAACTTTTTCTTGGATATTATTCTCATGCTTAATTTTTAGCATGTTACCATGCTGGGAACAAATGTTCTTTGTAAGAAGTTAACAACTTGTTATACATCACTATTTTGATAAACAATCCCACATTTTTTGCAACTTTTGGGGAGTAAAAGTCTGGAAGAAAAGCCAATGCGGTAATTACAGTTAGGACATTTTTCAGAAAACTGTATAAATACACCAAATCCGCCCCAAACCATTAGAATGGTAACAAGAATATTCACAGTTATCGTATCTGTATTAAATAAAACCCCTGAGACACAGACAAGAATAAACATGACACACCATCCAATGAAGATGGTTAACATTTTCCTTTCCCATTTTTTCAGTCTTTGATACTGATTATCACTGATCTTTGTTTTCATAAAATTCGTTCAATTACTGATCATTTTACTCTGTTTCCAATTAAAGATTTAACACTTATTTTTCTGGCTGCATAACCGTGTTTATATATGGAACGAGAATAAACGTCCTCTATCCTGTCAGTAAACGTACCTGTCTCTCCTCTGAGTATCATGCTGGAACTATATTCAAAAATCACATATAAAACAGTTGATTGGCCAGGTAATTCCAGTTATCCTGTTACTAACTATCGTTACTAATAGAGGACAGGAGCCCGTAGTCATGACACACCATTCAATTGCTTTTCGTACTGACAGAAATTCCAGATCAGTTTGTAGACTATACATGTTCAATACCATACTCTTCACCTTTATTCTCTCACAAATTTGCTTACAAAGAACTGCCCGGGCTAATACATTTACCGTGGTATCTGATAAAATTATCATGGAAAACGCTACTGACCCGGTATTTCTGGAAAAGGATATCCCAGGCCTGCCAAATGCTGATTTGGTTTATGTGGATGCAAAGAAAATGGAACTCGGAGTAATGGATGAATTGGGAAAGCATGTCCGTAACCTGACAGAAAAAGACAAGAATGTACTGGGCATTAACTTCCCCCTTGATGAAGACGGACTTCCACCTGCTATTCACTGGAAAGGTGCCCCTGAATATATACCAGGCACATCCATTATTCTTTTCAAAGCAGAAAATGAAAACAGTGATCATATTTTAGACCGTAACAATCCAGGAATTGGCTGGGACTGTGACATATGGGCTCTTGACCTGGAAAAGAAAAAGTACACCCGTCTCACAAACATTGATAAAGGACATGGCACACATTACTCAGCGCTTTCCCGCGATGGACAATGGTATGTCTATCCCCTTCGTATTGACATGGGCAACCCAGAAAAAAATTTTGGGGTTGTTCGCATGGTCTTTAACCGAATTACCTTTGATAAAAATGGTACCGTTGAATTGACCTATAATTTTGCGTTAGATCCGGACGGATCGATGTTCTACAGGCCATCGTCTATATTGCAGCATAAGGATGGTTCCTACTCGCTAAACTACGTTGCAGGAGCCAACAAAATTCTGGATCCTTACCGTGTGAGCTGGAACCCCACTCAAGAAGCTTTTACTATCAGCTATAAAAAACTGCTGACAACTCCCGCCCTGCATGAAGAGCTTATCACCCTCACACCAGATGAAACTCAGATGCTTTTGATTCAGGGCTTGCTGCGAGGAGAAAAATATCAAACAGATCTGTATACTACAGACCTGGATCTTGTCAGTAAGCAACGCTTGACAACTTACAATCTGGACAAAAAGGGCAAGCCTGTGGCAAGTGATCTGGGAGCACAAATCAGCCATCCCGGCTGGCATAAAAATGGTAACGTCCTTTTTTACAGCCTTTGGCATCATAAAGGGGCGGACAGATCCTACCAGACTACAGAAATCCACCGATTGGAGCTAGAAAAGGTGCCACCCGAAAAGAAAAAATAACAGGATTCACTTATCGACAAATTCTCTTGTTTTTATGATAGTTTGACCAGTAAGGCGCTCAAGGCATTGCTGTAAACAAGGAAACTCATTTGTAAACAACGATTTCAGCGCGAATGCAGGTTCCCTCATCCTGCCAAACTACATCAGAGACTTTATTGCATAGAGAGCAGCTCCATACAATGATGGTTGCTGTCCTGTAATAACTGAAACCGGAATTTTTTCACAAAGTGAAGAGAAACGTCCTCGACGATGAACAGATTGCATAAACTCAGGCTTTTCGAAATAAGGCAAGAGTTTGGATGAAAGCCCGCCACCTAAAAACACACCGCCAGAAGGAATAAAAGTGACCATCACATCCCCCAGCTTTGTGGAAAGAATGGAAAGAAAAATCTGGAGGGCATGCTCACACACCTCTGCCTTTTCACTTATAGCGGCCTTAAAATATACTGCATTCTTATCTCCGGCTTGTTCAAGCTCCTCCAACAACCACGGCGGTTCCCGCAATCCTTTAACATCCCGGACAAAAGCGCAGATATCTTTAAAACACAAGCCTGAACAAACCTTTTCAAAGCTCACATGATCGTACCTGATAAACATATACCTGAGGAGCTCAATTTCAAGCTCATTTCTCGGTGCAAATGAGGTGTGTCCGCCCTCACTGGCAATAGCCCTGTATGCTTCACCACACCATACCAGAGAGGCCACTCCAAGTCCCGTTCCCGGGGCTACAACTGCCATATCTCCCCGTCGCTGAGAGTCACCCTGCCAGATAACAGATTTCTCTTTCTCAACCAGATGAGGAATACTTAATGCCAGAGCCTCCAGATCATTACAGAGAACTGCTCTGGGAATATGACAAATCTTTTCAACACGATTTGCATCAATATGCCATGGAAGATTAGTCACCTGCGCGCTATTTCCAGTAACAGGGCCTGCCACACCAAAACCAGCAACAAGGAGATTCTTCTGTAAATACAGAGATAAATCATCGGGCAAACCTGTGATGAAATCCATCACCATCGCCTCAAGGCTGTCATAATCCCCCGAGCGGAAACGGACTGTATACAACGGTTTCCTTTCTACAGCGTTATCACCTGCAGTAAATAGAGCGATATCCGTCTTCGTGCCACCTAAATCCCCAGCTAAAACCAGCCTGTCCATGTTCTTATTCATTTTTTCAAAGACAAAGGTAATATGATGATTAAACCAGTTGCATCGATATTTTAATGAGCACTAAAAGTCATCTGCCAATAAATTAACCTTAGAACAGGCACAGGAAACCTGATCATTCGAGATAACAGCCACTTCTTTAAGATCCCTGACTGTAATCCATCCATTTCCTTGTTAGTCAGAATGATCCCTCACAAGCAACAACTGGATTGGAGCCATATTAACCTCACCCGTTGCAGGCCACGCTTCAATCTCAGAAAGATTAATACGTGGTCTGGTTACACCGGCCCTGCTCACTGGCCTGCCGTTCGTTTTCAACCATGTCTCTAACTGATCAACGGTCCAGTCGGGGTATCTCTCTTTAACCAGAGCCAAGGCCCCTGTCACATGAGCAGCTGCCATGGAGGAACCACTGTAGGTTCGGTATGTGGTATTATTGTCAGAAACCGAGGATGTTATACTTGAGCCAGGTGCCATCAGATCAACAATGCTGCTATAGTTGGAATAGGAGGGAATCTTGTCAGTAAAATCCAGGGTAGCACCAACTGCTATAGCAGAAGAAATACAAGCTGGTGCATTAATGGCACCATCGTAGCCATCATTTCCTGATGCAATTACCGTGGCAATTCCAGCCGCTCGAAGATTGTCTATCACCGCTTTTCTGGCAGCGGTCCATGAGTTGACCGTATCACAATAATTTTCATATTTACCTGTACCAAGACTCAAGTTCACCGCAGCGATATTATACGTATCACGTAAGGTATATACACGTTCAAGACCTGCTATCTGATCCGAATTCCAGCTGCGCACACAGGGGTTGGAAGTACCGCACACATCGCTATTATCAAATTTTGAGAAAATCTGAATTGCAATAATTGAAGCTTCGGGTGCTACACCATCTCCTGGAAACCCATTTTTACCGGCAGCAATACCCGCCAGATGAGTACCATGTGAACATTCATCAATTGTACTTGTGCAATTGACTCCGGCTCCTGAACCAATCTGCGTGCTGAGACCATTTGGACATATCGTGGTCGATCCAAAGCTCCCGTTATTGGTCGAATAACATGCCTCTGAAACCACCTTGTCCGAACCAAAAAATGTATGTGTCTTACGAACGCCGGTATCTAAAATTGCAACAGTGACATTTTTTCCCCCTATCCTTCTCAAATGGGCCTTGTCAGCATTGATAAAGGGAACACTCTCGCTCAGCGTCGGAGGAACAGGTATATCCTCTTCAACGTTTGCGACAGCATTGTTTTGCAGGAGAGAGCGAAGGGCATCGGTATCTACATTCATTGCCATAAAAGGGATAGTTGTAAAGGTTCGTATATTATCAACACCATCACTATCAAGTGTCGAGAGTATGGTATTTTGAAGTGTAGCAATCCGGGAATGCTGAACATCTACCGCTGACGATGAAGCCAATTCCATCTCTGGAGCATAGTCCATTTTTAATCGAACTATAACGCGAATACTTCCACCCATTTTTTCTGCCTTCTGCACCAGTGAGTGATCTGTTACATCTTCAGCAGCAAGAAGAGATACATTCAATACTGTGGCTACCAAAATGGATGCACAAAACAATGCCATCCTTTGTTTCATTATCATATTTCCTCTCCGGGTAACTATTTTATCAATAAGATAATACATCAGGAAATCGAAGGCTATGATACCACCTGGAAAAGCAAATTACCACCTCCAATCTTCTTCGACAGACAAGCGTATCAAGCTCCCAGCAGAGATACTACGGGGAGACCTGAGAGTGATATCAATCTGGCAGAATAACAAGAAACTAAACGTGCTTTGGCAACGTGACGTTAGCCAAAGGAAACCTATTCCCTTCAAGAGAGCACAAAACTACGTCCCGTTTATCGAAGTAGACTTCTATGGAGGCAGTATCTCATCCGTTTTTTGGGTTTAATCTGGGCATTGCCGGCTCTGTCTTCCTCACAGGTTTTTTGTTGTCCTACAGCCACATTTTTATCTGGGAAATTCCCAGACGAGGGGCTTTGAAAAAACAATGGCTCTTATCACATAGAGCATTGCTTGCAAGGTTTTACTCTATGATTTAATCAAAGATTGATCACATTCTATGCCTATCTGAAACTGATGAAAATTCAGATTCTCACCAGCTTACCTTTTGGTATCAAGATAGAACAAATTGTTTTTATATATCATACTTTGTCATCAAGACGGGATAGTACACTGTTTACCTTATCGGCCATAGACTGGCTGCGATCAGTTCGCGTTCCCATTTTTATTGTGGTGGTAATCCTGGGAGCACCCATGTCATGAACCCGTTCGTGACATTTTTTCACAGCTGTCATTACCGTATCCCAATCTCCCTCAATATTGGTACCATAAGCATGAAGGGTTATTTCCAGCCCTTCCTCCCGTAAAATTTCATGACAGGCAGCTACATATTTTGAAACAGAAACACCCACTCCCATGGGCACTAAACACAGGTCAACTATTACTTTCATTGGTTCTCCTCTTTTACAACGATAAAGGTTATTCATTACTACCCCGACAAGCGGGACTCTGTTTAGTCCTCCCTTGAGAGGGATAAGTACCTTGGTGGTCCAGGGTATTTCGTCATCATCAAAACACCTTTATTTTCTTGTTTTCTATGACATGTTTTGACCAGTAAGGCACTACACAGTAGTATTAATCACAGCTCCTTGGAAAAGGCAAAACAAAACTTTACACCGCCCTTGGGTTTTGGCTCGATCCAGACTTCCCCTTTGTGCTGAATTGCTATTTCCCGAACAATGGCGAGACCCAGGCCAGCTCCGGTCTGTTGTGGGTACCTGTTTTTCCGCTCGAAAGGCTCAAATATTTTTTTTGACTCCGCTTCCGCTATCCCTTCTCCATTATCGCTAACAGATACCACATGAAATTCCGGTGTATCTTCGTAACCTATTGTTATTTCACTTAATTGCGATCCTCCATACTTCAAGGAATTTTCAACAAGATTTCTCAATACTCTGGCAAGAGCAAGTTTATCAACCCGAACCTGCGGGTTTTCGGCAAAAACACACCATGAAATACCACGGTAGTGGAGCTGGGCATAAAACTCCCTTCGGCATGAACGAACAAGCTCTTTGAGAAATATTTTTTCAAACAGAGGTGCACTCTGCTGTGTGGAAATAAAGTTATTTATTCTCTCAACCAAAAGTACAAGGTCCTTGGCTGACGCGGAAATCTGCTGACAGTACAGCCGCTTTTTATCCTCAGACAGTTCATCCGACCTTGCAAGAAATCTCTCAGCCAGGCCCTGGATAGCCGTTGCCGGATTTTTTAGATCATGAGCAACGGAGTAGGCAAACATTTTAATATCTTCAGAGCGTTTTAGTAAATCCTCTTCCAGGAGTTTTCGTCCGGTTATATCTGAATGTGTTCCTACAAAACGGACAGGATTACCGTTAGCGTCATGTTCTATCACCTTGCCACGCGCATACATCCATCGGTAGGTATCATCCTTATTCTTCAGGCGAAACTCTGCCTCATACTTTTCACTTCCTCCACCCAGATGCTCACGAAGCTTCCGAAGAGTTTCTTCCCTGTCTTCAGGATGAAGTAAATCATCCCAGGTTATCCCACCAGATATCAGATCCTCCTCAGAGTAGCCCAGCGAAGATGCCCAACTCTTGCCATATTCGACCTCACCAGTCTGCAGGTTTTTATCCCAGGCACCATCGGTAGCTGCATCAATGGTCTTTCTCAGACTGATAAGATTATCAATCATGGCCTGTTCGATTTTTTTCCTCTCTGTTATATTCCGTACAAAGGCCAACTGGTATTCAACACCATCAAGAAGGATATGGCTGATTTTCACCTCTACGGGAATGCGATCTCCAGACTTAGTGAGATGGATGGATTCAAAAAGATCAGTTTTTTTTTCGCTGAATCCCCTCCAGCTCTCCTGCCATGTTTTTTCAGGGAAGTTAGGATCAATCTCATGGATGGTCATTGCAAGCATCTCTTCTCTCTCATATTGGAGATGAGATAAAGACGCATCATTGGCATAAATAAACCTGCCGTCCTTACGTATAAGAAATACAGGCTCTGCAGCGTTATCAACGCAGAACTGTGTTAACACCAGCTGCTGAATATCCTGAAGAAGCAAAGTGGGCCTCCCTGATACTCTTTTTTTTTAATCGTATCAAATCACCAAGAAAACCAACACGTCTCTTAGTACCTTATTGGCCCAACAACCATCATAAAAATAAGAAAACAAACGTGCTCTGGAAGTGTAACACGAGCCAATAAGGCACGTACCCCCAAGGGGCTACCTGACCAGGTCCCGTTTATCGGAGGTAATAAAAAATTTCTACATACAATATAAGTACATCATAAAAAACCGCAATCATTGCCCTGATTTCTCAATAACTCAAGCGACACAGGATACATTGTTATCAGCATAACACAGATAAGAATAAAGTCCTGAAAATTGAAGACTTGAGACAACTGAAGATTGCACTGCTATGGCCTGAACTGGACTCCGGTCAACATTTTGAAGAATCTGTCTGTCAAACTGTGTAAATCCACCAGATTGTATCTAGATCAAACTGGTCAAATCCGTCAGACCGAAAAGATCAGAACAGCATCTCACGCAAGCCAGCAAACCTCAAGAAAATATGAAAAAAGCCACACTCTCTTTAAGCAGAAAGTATGGCTTGTCCGGTTCTATCTCCCCAATTTCTAAAGGGCAAATTTTTTAAGGAAACCAGGGAGATAATAAAAAAACAAGGGTTAAGGGGATTACTGTCTCAAAGTTCATATGCCCGGCAACGCTATCGCAATCTTTTGAAAAAAAGCTGTAAAGCAAAAACCTCAAAACTGATAATACCTTTTCATTACCCAGATTATGATCCCATCTGACTCACTTGGCACCTTGCTCCTAATCGTCTGAAAGCAACAGCTCGATGGGAGCCATAACAGGCAAGGACTGAATTTGGGAAAGATCAATCCTGGGCTTTTTAATCCCTGCCCTTTTCACTGGTTTCCCATGGTTTTTAAGCCAGTTTTCCATCTTTGTTACGCTCCAGCCCGGGTATCTCTGTTTTAACAGGGCAAAGGCACCTGCAACATGAGGAGCTGCCATCGATGTTCCATTCCAGGTTTCATAGGCGGTATTGCTGGTAGCGACCGAAGAGGTTATATCGGATCCTGGAGCCAAAAGATCAACAATACGTGAGTGATTGGAATAGTAAGATATCTTATTGGAATTATCACGGGTGGCACCAACTGTTACTGCTGAAGAAATACACGAGGGGGCACTCACATAGCCATTATATCCAGAATTTCCCGATGAGATTACTGTTGCAATTCCGGCTGCCCTGAGGTTATCGATAACTGTCTTCATCGCTGTATAGGAACTATCGCAATAGTTACGGTATTTCCCCCCACCAAGACTCATATTTGCTGCCGCAATTGTATATTGGTTTCTGAGGGCATACACCCGCTCAAGACCGGCAATCTGATCTGAAGTATACGCGAGTGCACAGGGAGAATAATTGCCACAAGCGTTGGGATTATTAAATTTCGAAAAGATCTGGATGGCAATTACCGTTGCTTCAGGAGCCACACCAACACCGGGAGGCCCTCCTGTGCCTGCGGCAATACCCGCCACATGAGTACCATGTGAACAGCCCTCAATGGAGACGTTACAGTTTACTCCAGCACCAGGACCAACCTGAGACCACCTGCCATTAGGGCAGACAGAAGTTGAACCGTAATAACTATTAGTTGTTGAATAGCAAGCCTCTGAAACAACCTTACCCGAGTCAAGAAATTTATGGCTCTTTCGCACACCTGTATCGAGAATTGCAACAGTAACACCCTTTCCCGTGACCCTGCCTCTGTGCACATCATCAGCATTAATAAAAGGAATACTTTGTCGAAGATTAGGGGGGACAGGGATATCCTCCTCAACACTGAGAACATTCTCATTTTGTAACAGTGATTGTAACACATCAGTATTCACACTCATTGCCATAAAGGGGATAGTGGTAAAGGTGCGTACATTATCAACACCATCCCTACCAAGTATAGCCAGCAGGTTATTCTGAGCTTTTTGAATAGTAACCTGCTGGGCATCGACTGCAGAAATTGATGCCAGCTCTCCTTCTGGAACATAATCCATGTTCAGACGGACAATAACACGAATATGCCCTCCCATCTTCTCAGCCTTTTGCACAAGGGCATGTGGAGTAACATCTTCAGCAAATACTGGAGACGAAACTATCAGGACTACAGCAAAAAGCAATGCACCGAGTAACACATTTTTTTGTTTCATTATCATTCCTCTTACGAAGTTTTATTGTTTTACAACAAGGTAAAACAAAAGCAGCATAACCTACGGTTTCATTTCCTCTTTAATTGATTGTGGCAATCATAAACACATTGAAAGAATACTACTTCACCTTGGTAAGCATTTCAACCATTTTGACCGTTAGAAAATTCCATATTCATCACGTGCCAGAATCAACAGTTTCCGGCTATAACAGTAAGTATCCACCGGTAAAACCGGTGGCTTTACAATTGTGAACCGCTCAAAGCGGTATGTTGAAAAGATCTACAGACCACCATTCGGTGGTCGCCTACCTAGTGAACAGAGGCAATTGTTCGATATGACTATCTTCTTTTTCCCGATTCTGAATATATGCTCGAACTACTTCTTCATCAGCACCAACAATCGATACAAATAGCCTCATTCCCAAAGACTCATTCCTGAACAGTTTTTCTTTTGTCCCAGATAAGTACGAGCTATATGAATTGCACTTTTACCTTTCATATAGCCTATCACTTGAGCTACCGGCTATTTCGGTGATATTGACATCAGCATATGGATATGGTTTAGCCGAAGATACCTTTCCAATACCAAACTCTCCTTTTGGCGAGCAAAATCATGAAAAACTTCCCCAAGATGCTGACAAAGATAACCGTAAAGTGATTTACTCCGACATTTTGAACTCCAAACAACATAATACTTGCCTCTCCACCTTGAGTGACTTAAATTCCTTATGCTGTTCATTGAAGCCTCCTTTGTTTGACTTTGAGCGGTTCACTACTTGGAGGCTTCTTCTTTTTGCTGGAACTGTCAAACTTTGAGCCCCACTCGGCAAAGCTAGGGGTTTACCTAAAAGGAATTACAATGTTGTGGTGGATCATACGGATTTATGAACACATTGCCAAAATCAGTGCCTGATCACAGAAAATATGTTAAACACATGGGACCTTTCAGGAAGAATCCCAAACTATATAATGGAGGAAATATGAACTTTGAAACGATTGAAGATATTTTAGACTTTGCAATCCAGCGAGAAAAAAGTGCTGTAAACTTCTATCTGACCTTGAGTAAAAAGGAAAATGTTCCTTCATTAAAGCAGACGTTCAGGGATCTCGCAAGGGAAGAGGAACAACATATAAAAATGATTAGCAACCTCAAAAAAGATACGAATATCATCGAATCGTATGAACAAAAAGAGGTCAGCAATATGAAGATCAGCGATTATATGCTGGAGGTTGAATACTATGAAGGCATGCTGATAGAGGATATTTTGATACTTGCCATGAAACGGGAAGAAAAGGCCACAAAACTGTATCTCGATCTGGCGGAACTTGCCACAACTGATGATACACGCAAACTTTTTCAACTCTTTGCCCAGGAAGAGGCCCAGCATAAGCTTTTCTTTGAAAAAATGTATGATGATTTACTCAATGAAGGGGGGAATTAATCCTGTTTTTTAATTCAGGAGACATACTGATATCTCGTATCCTGCATGCATTTAGTATGTTTTTCTCACAGGCAGTATCCGTTCATTTGTCTGTCTGATTTGTTATTGCAATCAGGCGGACTCTTCTTCTTTTTTCTGTCCCACATTTTCCTTAAGTCCTTACATGTATCTTTTTAACCATCTTTGCCAACTTTCCTCTAATACTGTAGTTTAATCTACACAGTACGTGATTATAGTTGTAACTCACGCTGGTGTTTTTAAGCAGTATCATAATCATACTATACAAATTACCATGTCGAACGAATATATAGAGAGTAAAAATGACCTTATCAGTTATCTTGAAGCTGGATGTAAAGCAAAAGAAAACTGGCGAATAGGCACAGAGCATGAAAAATTCTGTTTTCACAAGGACACCCTGCTTCCACTCAAATACGATGATTTTCCAGGGATAAAGCAAGTGCTCACTGAAATGGGACGCATCTTTGCCTGGCAGCCTGTTTTTGAGAATGACAATATCATTGCCCTAAAAGGAGAAGACGGGGCATCGATCACATTGGAACCTGGCGGCCAGCTGGAACTCTCCGGAGCAACACTGACCGACCTTCACCAGACCTGTGATGAAGTTCACCGTCACCTGCACCAGGTCAAAGAGATTGCCGAACCTCTGGGGGTTGGCTTTCTTGGTATGGGGGTCAACCCCCTCTGGGAGAAAGAAAAAATATCGTGGATGCCAAAGCAGCGCTATACAATAATGCGTGACTATATGCCAAAAGTCGGTTCTCTGGGCCTTGATATGATGCTCAGAACAGCCACCGTTCAGGTAAATCTCGATTTTGGCAGTGAGGAGGATATGGTAAAAAAATTCAGGACATCACTTGCTCTGCAACCCCTGGCAACAGCCCTTTTTGCCAACTCCCCCTTTACCGACGGGAAACCAAATGGATATCTCAGTTTCCGTTCTGCGGTCTGGAACAACACAGACCCTGACAGGTGCGGCATGCTTCCTTTTGTCTTCGAAGAGGATATGAGCTTTGAACGATATACTGACTACGTGCTGGATGTCCCCATGTACTACATACAACGCCAGGGTCAGATAATTTCTGCAATTGGTCAATCTTTTCGTGATTTTCTGGAAGGGAAATTACCAGCACTACCAGGACAACGTCCTATTGTCCAAGACTGGGAGGATCATCTCAGCACAGTATTCCCAGAAGTGCGGCTCAAACGTATTCTTGAGATGCGTGGCGCTGATGGCGGTCCCTGGTGCAATATCTGTGCACTCCCCGCCTTCTGGGTGGGGCTACTCTATGATGCAGACTGTCTTGATGCAGCCTGGGATATTGTCAGTCATTGGAGTCAAGAGACCAGAAATCAATTACGCATCGACGCACCCCGCCTTGGTTTGCAGGCTAAAACACCCTCGGGAACACTCCTTGAACTCGCTCCTGATATCCTGGAAATAGCTGAGAGGGGCTTATCAAGGCGTGGTATTTATAACAGCAAGGGGCTGGATGAAACTCTTTTTCTCCAGCGTCTCTGGAACATTGTCGATAAAGGGAAAACTCCAGCAGAAGAACACCTCCAGAGGTATAACAGCAAATGGAACCAGGATGTCAGGCATATTTTTGACGAGTACGCATATTGAATCTATTACCAAACGAGGAAAACATCATGGAACCGGCAGACATTCAATATATTGGCATTATTCACAATGAGATCAAAACGCTCAGCGATGCCCCCAAAAACTACAGTGAATCTGAAAAATGCGGTACACTTACAATCTACCCTCAGTTTGCCGAGGGAATTAGTAAAATGAAAGCAGGCATGACCATTGTTGTGTTGTTCTGGCTCCATAAGGCAAACAGAGATGCTCTCAAGGTCTATCCCAGAGGTGATAAATCAAGAGGACTCCATGGTGTTTTTGTAACAAGGAGTCCGGCAAGGCCCAACCCGATTGCAATCTCTGAGCTGGAAATTACGAAAATAGAAGAGAATACAATTTATGTCAAAGGTGTTGACATACTGGACGGCACACCTATTCTCGACATAAAAAAGAAGATTTAATACTCAAAGGCTATATATCTTCGTCCACCTTCTTTTCTGCCACAGAGGATGATCGCCTTCTACTTCTCGCCAATGCCCGGAGCATCCTTTCTGGTGGCAGTTTTTCCATTAGATCATGGAGATGGTCATTAAACACCTGTGAATCTATATCCACTTTTATATCGTTTACGGTCAATGCCCGGGAAAGGGTCAAACCACGTAACTCCCGACACCGGCTCAGAGCGACATAGGTTTGGCCAAAGGCGAAAATTCCTCGGCCAAGATCAAGATGCACCTTCTCAATTGTCTTCCCCTGACTCTTGTGAATTGTGACAGCCCAGGCCAATTCAAGAGGATATTGACGATAACTTCCTACCTGCTGTTTTTCTATTTTTCCAGTACCTCTATTCCATCTGTAGTTAAAGTTTGTCCAAACAGCCCGATTCACTGTAACCACAGTATCATTCCTGGTGATTTTCACTTCGATATGCTTTTTTCCCAGAGCTGTAACAACTCCAACCGTCCCATTTCTCCATTTTTTCATGGGATCATCCTGAGTAAACATCACCTGCGCTCCCACCTTGAGATCCAGACGAATGGGAGAGGGAAGGTTTTCCTCAGATGCAGTAAAATCACCTTCGAGATAGCCATCATATGAAAAAAGCCTGCTATGTATCTTCTGCAGCATGGCACGATTAACACGTTCGACATCAGCTCGACGAGGCGCGAGCCATACTGCTCCACGAGCTGGTGAAGAGGTAATTTCACATTGAGAGTTTATAACATGTAGAGCCTCTTCAAGATTGCGACCTTCCCTTATATCTGCAAGTGTATCAATAAACAACTTGTCAGATTGCCGGAAAGTCCGTGTCAGTTCCAACCCGTAATAGGTAATAGACGTTTCTGTAAGTGACCTTGCAACAAAAAATTTTGTTTTTCCTCCATAAGTTCGATCAAAAAATGGCATGAGTGCAGACTTGACAACAGGTGGTAATTGAAAAAGATCACCTACCATGACCAAAGGAAGGCCGCCAAACGGTTTATCAACGCCCCTGTTTTTTCGTAAAAAACCGCTAACCCCATCAAGCAGATTGGCATTGACCATTGAGATCTCATCAATGACAAGCAATTTAGCCTTTTTTATATCCTGCCGGTACGGTGCTTCTTTTATGCCACTTTGAGTGATCCACTGTAAGGGAAGCTGAAAGAGAGAATGGAGCGTCTTTCCCTCGATATTTGCAGCTGCTATTGCTGTGGGCGCAGCCAGTAAAACATCTCCAGCATAATGATGGACAAGCCAGTTGATAAAGGTAGTTTTTCCTGTCCCCGCGCCTCCAGTTACAAAAACAATGGGAAAACCTACATCAACAAGTTTTCTTACAAAACGATATTCAGGAAGTTCCTCAATTTCCCCGATATCAATGGCATCCCGATTGCCGGCAAGCTGACCGGCAACAGTTTTTGATCTTCGCGGAACAATCTCAGCAAGCTTGTTTTTTTTTCGCCCGCCTTCGTTACCGGTCATTTTCTTAAAAACAAAACCGGCTGCAGAGGCAAGGGCTATCAGGGTAATTGGTTCCATATACGATGCATAGGCAGGATAAGCAGTAACACAGACATAACCTGGTCTAAAACCAGTACATTTCTATAAGATATCGTATCTCTATGTTTTTCTCCATTCTTTTTTATTGGTATTACAAGGACGAATCTTTCAACCTCCAATATATGAAGAAGGCGCAGAATATTACTTAAAAAAAATAGCTGATGGCAATAAGAAAAATATACAAAAGAAATATGTTCAGCATATAGTCACTGGAAGGGGTTTGCAAAGTAGGATACACCGCAGGCAAGAGCAGTATTAAGATCCATTAATACTTTTAACACCTGATACAAAGCGCACAACATCTCGATAAAAGGAAATAAAAAGATCCACAAAAAAGGGACTTTCTGGCATCACAGAAAGTCCCCTGACAACGTGTATACAAGAGGTCTGATTTAGTCGAAGGCCTTATCTGTATTCCAAACTTCCCAGACCTTGCCGACAAGGTTAATACCGGGCTTTAAGGTATCCTTTGCCGGATTCCATCCTGAAGGTGTCGCCTCTGCGCCTTTTGTCTCACGTACAAGCTGGAATGCCTTGATTTGCCTGAGGGTCTCCATTACATTCCTGCCCACCGGCGGAGTAAGCACTTCGAAGCCCTGGACGACCCCGTCTGGATCGATAAGGAAACGTCCTCTATTTTCAACACCAGCTGCCTCATCAAAAACACCATACATCCGGCCAATCTTGCCACCAGTGTCAGACAACATCGGGAAAGGTACCCCTCCATCGGCCATTTTTGACAATTCATTATCATTCCATACTTTATGCACAAACATGGAATCCACACTGACGGACAATACTTCAACGCCAAGCTTTTGGAACTCTGAATATTTTTCAGCGACCGCTGAAATTTCAGTAGTTCAGACAAAGGTGAAATCACCCGGATAAAAACAGAGAACAACCCACTTCCCTAAATAATCAGAAAGTTTAACATTAATAAACCCATCCTTCTGAAAGCCCGGTGCAGTAAAATCCGGAGCTTTTTGACCTACCATAATCATAGCCTGTTCCTCCTTTTTATTTGCGACAGCTACTGTTTCTTCCTGTACTGTTTTTCCTGTTGGTCCAGCGGAAGGCCGAGCACAACCAGCACCTGTTTTTTCAGCCATATCTTTCTCCTTAACCTAAAAATATCACTAACCTGAATCTATCAGGATTTAGACTTTTTCTAAAACTTCAACACTGAGCTAACCAGCGAATAGAACGAATTGGATAAAATGACTGGTTAGCTTTTTTGTATTTTCAATCTATCGCTTAATAAAAATACAAGGATCACACACATCAAACTCAGCAAGTTCTGCAATTTTCCTAGATTTGCTCAACAGATCTGGCTGATGGTTTATATCCCCTATAAATATAAAAAACGATAAAACGATCAATTATGAAAAAATACGCTGAGCCTCCTTTTTTCTTTCTTTTTCCACGGCCCGCTCCATTGCTTCTACAACTGACTGGACAGCATCTGCGGTTGTATCTTGGGAAAAAAGCTCTCTGTTAAACTGTTTTTCTGAAATGTTGAGCTGATTCATCGCCAATAAAAAGTTTGATTTCTTTTTGTAATGATTTCGAACAAGCTCTTCATAAGAATCACCATCTGCCAGTAACAGTTGATAATAATGACAGACCAGAACCTCCACCCACCGCCTGTAGAGTTCCTTCTGTCTTTCAGCAAGATCAGTCACCTGTTCAACAATCTCATCAACAGCGGGGATATTAGTGGATGGCAACGCTTCATAGGCGAGCAGCAATGATTTTTCCCGCGTTATGAGAAAGTTTTTGGTAAAATCACGTAACCCGCTCGAGTAGCGCTTTAGCTGCCAGAAATAGAAAACGAAAAACACAGGAATTAAAATCATCCAGAGGGCCAGTACCGGTTTATCAATCACCTCTAGAGCGATTTTTGATGCAAATCGTTTTTCATTGTCCAGTATTACTATCCGCTTCTCTTCTTCGGTCATAAGTATACTGTTCCGCTATCTGCTCTATCACTCCGGCATAACATAGCGCCAGCCAAACCAGAGAATTACAAGACAGGCAGCGATACCTGAAAGAAAAGGGAGAGTGAATCCAAACTCATCAGGCTTGGCCATTGAAAGCGATTGTTTGAGATACTGTTCCCCCTGATAAGAACCTTCGATCTCAGTATAGAAGTAAGCACCGGAATCAATATTATTTTCTTCTATAACCTGGACGATTTCATCAAAGGAATAAATCTTATGCTGCAACCAAGGCCCCACCCCAACAGCAAAGATATACAGTGCAGCAAAGGTGGAAATAAGGATAACCCAGCCCTTGAGACGTTTCGCTGTGTTTTTTTCAGTGGACATACGCTCTTTCCTGGAGAGTGTTCTGATGGGATGAAACCACCCCATCAGAACAGTTTACAGTGTATTCGATTACTATAAAATTAAATAGTGGCTGTGAGATCAGGGAATACAATGTAGAACATGACATAGGCCACTATCAGGGTCAGAACAAGGTTAAATGATTGTCCACATACATAGAGTATAAATGGCTTTCCGCCTACAAGATGTTCCTTCAATTCTCTGAAATTTGTTGCCAGACCGATACTAACGAAGGATAGACAGAAGAACCAGCCTCTGAACAGATCACTCATCCCCTTGATCACACCCTGGTCAATCATCGCTGGTCCGAGTCCGGTAATCTGGTTGTTAAATGAAGAGTAGATCAAAGAGAAAATAATAGAGGCTGCGATAAAACCAAGTACGAATTTTGGAAAACGATACCATATCTCCATAGCACCGACTTTTCGACCTGTTTCAGCAACTTCCACCTTCGTGGTAAAGTAAAGAGCTACGAAAAAGGCAATAACACCAATCAGTACATTTTGGATCATCTTGATGGTTGCGGCAACATACAGTGCCTTTTCACCAAGGAAAGCACCTGCAGCGGCAACTGCGCCAGTCGCGTCAATTGTTCCACCCATCCAGGCACCACCAAGGACTAACTGCTTGTCAACAGGAAAAAATCCTTTGATAATTGCTGGCATTACAATCATCATGATAGAGGTAAAGACAAGAGAAAGACCAACAGAGAGGGTAAGCTCTTCTTTTTTCGCCTTACAGGCCGAAGCTGTGGCAATCGCTGCACTTACACCACACACACTCATGTCAGAACAGATGGTTGCATTCAGCCTTTTAGATGGGATCTTAATAATTCTTTGACCAAACCAATAGGTTACCAGCCAGACTGTAGGTGTAACGACCCAGGCAACGAAGATACCTGCTGTACCAATTACTATGATCTTTTCAAAAAGAATTTTGGCTCCCAAAAGAACCAGACCTGTTTTAATATAATACTCTGTTTGCACAGCCGGCATTGCCCATTTTGGTGTTCCCACAGTATTGGAAATCAACATGCCAAAGAAAATAGCCCAGAAGGCGTACCCAATTCCATAATGTTTCATGGTAGCCTGTGAACTTGCCAGGTAAGCAACAACGGTAACAGCAAAGACAAAGACGAAGGCAACAGCAAACTTTGTAAAGGATTCCCCCATAAAAACAATACCAATGCCAAAAAATACCGCAAAACAAATACCCAGCAAGATCAACCAGCCAATTTGATTATAGGGCTTTGCAGATGTTTTTTTCTTGGCATTTCCTGCAGCAAGTTTGGCATCCCGCCAATCAGCAATGGCCAGTTTAGCAGCACCGTTCAATTTTTCATCATTAAAACCAGCGGCTTCTGCGGCAGTTTCTGCCTGTACTGCCATATCAAACTTATCCTTTTCGACAGCTTTCAGCTTTTCATATTTTGCAACAGCCTTGGCCTTTTTGGCATCCGCTTTTTCCTTACCCATATAGAAGGCATCAACGGGATTACTGGTCCAGCTATGTGTTTTTTTAGAAAATTTTTTCAACCATTTTCCGGCTGGAATTGATTTTGCCTTTACCTTTTTCCTGCCATCATACAGTTGATACCAACCAATAGTTTTGAATTTATCAGTTTTTTGAGCAGCATCAAGATACTTACCTTCCACCCGGGTAAGTTTCTCTGTCAAGGCTCCCGCCTGTGGAAAATAAACAAAAGCACCAGCAATAAGAATAAAAAAACCCAACCATACTGCCCACCAGTCCTCTTTACGGATCAACTCCGACCACTCCCATTTACCAACATCAACAACAACTTGACTTTCTTTTTTTTCAGCCATGGTTCCCTCCTTAAAAAGGTTGAAATACTGTTGCTAAAATTGCAATGACCTTTACGGATTCTTACGCTGTGTACAACTACCCTGATATTTCACAATCTACAGCTTTAGGTATTACTAATTTTGTATAATAAAGTCAAACGATTTTTTCTCGACAAATGACTGTAACATGTTGAAATTATATTTATAATAAAGAAATAATATATTTATATAAAAATACATGGACATTACTTTTCCTGCCACAATTACTTGAATATGATTCAACTTTCATCTGATCGGCAAAAAGCAGTTTATTTCGTTTTTTATATGGAAAATAAAAAATGATTCGAGTAAAAAAAAGACAGCTTTTTCTCTCACTTTAATAGTTTACAACTATGCAGAAAAAAACAGGCATACTCTTCGATTTAGACGGCACATTACTCAACAGCATTGATGATTTGGCTGATGCAGCAAATACGATGCTGGAAGAAATCAGATGTCCTGTGCATCCAGTGGCGTCTTTTAAGTATTTTGTGGGCAACGGGGTAACAGAGCTGATACGACG
>PDWI01004170.1_pt1 | contig 19625 bp, 11 predicted proteins | sample 1430891 | NCBI WGS metagenome assembly PDWI01 (sample SAMN01162508, study PRJNA174530) | Oral metagenome, whole genome shotgun sequencing project. | biome: Marine environment; feature: Marine mammal; material: Swab sample of the gingival sulcus; isolation source: swab sample of gingival sulcus...
ACATCGATTTCTTTAAGGCTAATCTGAGTTCTGCTACGCTTCACTCAGATTAGCCTTTATTCTTGCTTTAACCATTTACACAAAATTCTTTTCACTACCCATTTGGAAAAAGAGAACGATTTTTTGTTACTTTTCTAAACTGCCTATTTACAACTTAAACAGCATTAGTTGTATAAAGAATAGTTCTAATCTCCTGAGGAAATAGTGTAAATCTTTATATTAGGAAACCTCTGAAAAATAGATTCGTTCAGAATTTTATTTTCCAGAGGTTTCATAGATTTATTTACATAGTAACTTCAACATTTACTTCTGAGCCCTTTGAAACAATAGGAATAGGGTTAGATGAAATTTCTCCATTCACTTTAATTTCGCTAACACCTTTTTCTTTATTATTCGGGTTCTTAATTTTTATATTGTAAGTTGCTCCTCTCCATTTTCTTATAACATCAAACTCTTCCCAATCAGAAGGAATACATGGATCAATCATTAGTCCGCTATATGTTGGTTTAATGCCCAAAATATGTTTTGTTACGGCAGTATAAAACCAAGCAGCAGTTCCTGTTAACCAAGGATGTCTTGCTCTACCATGAGCAGTATGATCTTTACCCATTATAAATTGGCAATAAGAATATGGTTCGCTTTGTCTAATTTCAATTTTATCATTTTGATTAAAAGGTAAAATTGCATCATAGAATTTCATGGCTCTATTTCCTCGTCCAAGCTCACATTCAGCAATAACCGCCCAAGGATTAGGATGACTAAATATTGAACCGTTTTCTTTAATTCCTTTATAAACTCTGGTTACATAACCAATTTCATCATTCGGTGTTGAATACGCGGGTGTAAGTAAATGTAATCCATATTTAGAATAAAGATGTTCATCAACTGCATTCATTGCTTTTTCTGCTCTTTCAGTATCAGCAACTCCTGAAAGCACTGCCCAAGTTTGAGCATTTAAGAATATCTTTCCCTCTTCATCTTGATGCGTTCCAATTTTTTTACCTGATTTTGTAAATCCTCTTAAATACCACTCACCATCCCATAATTCATTTTCACATGATTTTTTTACTTTCTCAGCCATTTCTTTATACTTTGCAATATCTTCATCTTGACCTAACTGTTCTGCCGATTTAATAAAAATATTTATTGCCCAATAGTGCATAAAGGAAACCATAGAACTTTCGCCACCACCAAGATTTAAGCAATCGTTCCAATCCGCTCTTAGTCCTTTACAAATTCCTGTTTGTCCTACATGCTTTGCAGAGAAATCTAAAATTTTAGTTAAATGTTCATAAACTGTTCCTTCACCACCATTAGCATAAGGAATTACTTCATCAAAAAATTCTAGTTCGCCATTTTCTTCAACCCATTCACATATTGAGGCAACTAACCAAATTGCATCATCTGCACAAACATCTTCCATTCCGTGAACAATATCAGAGGGATCTGAAGTTGGAACAACAGTCGGTAATTTTACACCAGGTAGTTTATCCTCTTTGGGTTTAAAAACTTCAGGATCAAAAAGGTGTAAGCCGTAACCATAACTCGTATGTCCTTGCAAAAGTTCTAGTATTCTCTCTTTAGTTTTATTCGGATTAGTATGAGTAACTCCCATAATATCTTGTGAAGTATCTCTATAACCTAAACCAACTCTTCCACCTGTTTCAATAAATGATCCAAATCTTGACCAAACAACACATGTTTCAGCTTGATAAAGTGTCCATGTGTTTATCATTGAATTCAATCCTTTATTAGGTGTGCATACTTTTAATACTGAAGTTTTTTCTTCCCAATAATGTTTTAGTTTTTTAAACTCAGCATCAACATTAGCAAAATCTGAGAACTGTTCTTTTACAACTTCTCCTTTTTCTTCTCTTGATCCAACACCCAACATAAATACTAGTCTTGTTGATTCATTTGGAGCAAGTTCTATCTTTTTATGAAGCGATCCACAATGATTACCACCAAGCTCAGTACTATTTGAACAAATTCCATTTTCAATTGCAATTGGATTCGTTTCTGATCTGTAATTACCAATAAATTTATCTCTAACACAATCATAACTATCAGGTGTAAAGCTCGAAGCAAAATAGTGAAACGTCCATGGCTCATAAAAGAAATCGTATTCTATTATACCATTTTTAAAGTTTGAGCCACTAGCATATAAACTCATTTGAAAATTTTGATTATCAATTTCCACATGATGAAATGAAAATTCAACATATGAAAAAACACTTAGTTTTCTTGGTTTACCTGAGTTATTAGTTAGTTTTATATCCCAAAGTTCAACATCTTCTTCAACAGGTATGAACATTAATTGTTCGGCTTTAATTCCTTGATAATCACACTCAAATTTTGAGTATGATAATCCATGACGACAAATATACTTAGCTTTGTTAAAATCTTTTCCTACAGGCTGCCATGATATTGACCAATATTCACCAGTTTCATCATCACGAATGTAAACATAATGTCCCGGTCTATCTAATGGAACACCATTTGGACGAAACCTTGTTACACGTTGATGTTCAGTAGATTTATAAAAAGAATACCCGCCTGCGTTATGCGAAATAACTGTACATAAATCCTTAACACCTAAATAGTTAGTCCAAGAAACAGGAACATCAGGTCTTTCAATTACATATTCTTTATTTTTATCATCAAAAAATCCGTATTTCATTACGACTCCTAAATTTTATTTTTTTTCAGTAATTACTTCTATAAATGGAATAAACCAAGCTACCAAAAATGAAGGAATAGTTGCAAATATTACCTAAACAAAAAAGTTTTAATATTCAAAATAATCTCTTATAAAACTAATTACCATTGAAGAAATCATAAATCTTTAATTCATAATTGGTATACAAACTACTATAGAATTATCAGGTAAACTAATGTCCAAAAAGTATAAACTATATCTATTAAATTAAATACAATAGCAGAGAGTGTTTCAAACCTCTTTATTTTGCAAAGTATTTAGAATTATTCCAATTACAAACTAAAATTTCTAACAATATTTCAATTTTTATTTCAGTCAGTTTCTATGCAACCGGTACAGTATGAATTATGAAATTTTTAACAGATTTGTAATCACAGAGAAAATTGCTAAAAGAATTTGAAAACTAATTCCAAAAAATTCCTGATTATTTTATGATTTTCTTTATTACAATTGGACATAATTAAGAAATTTTTTCAAATGCACGAATTGATATTTTCAAACCGGATGAAAACAACAATCTTTGATAAAATTTTGGGTTACTATATTTAGTAACCCAACAAAAAACTACAATTCTTTTATTTCATTTACTAATTTATTAACGGCTTCTTTAGCACTACCAAAAAACATTAAAGTATTTGGATAAAAGAACAGTTCATTTTGAATACCAGCATATCCTACATTTAATGATCTTTTATTTACAACAACTGTTTTAGCATAATCAACATTAAGAATTGGCATTCCATATATTGGTGAATTTTGATCATGTCTTGCAGCAGGATTTACAACATCGTTTGCACCAATAACTAATGCTACATCAATATTTGGGAAATCATCGTTAATATCTTCAAGAGCAAAAAGTTTATCGTAAGAAACTTGTGCTTCTGCTAAAAGAACATTCATATGCCCAGGCATTCTTCCCGCAACAGGATGAATTGCAAATCTAACATCAATATTTTTTTTCTCTAAAATATTTGTTAAATCTCTAACTGCATGTTGTGCTTGAGCAACAGCCATACCATAACCGGGAACAATTACAACACTTTGTGCAGAATCAAGAATCATGGCAAGTTCTTCAGCATCAACTGATTTTGCATCACCTTGTGGACCTGCTCCACCTGTAGCTTCTCCGGAGCCAGCATCTTCCCAACCACCTAATACAACATTCATAAGTGATCTATTCATTCCTCTACACATAATTAAAGTAAGAATAATTCCTGATGCACCAACCAAAGCACCTGCAATAATTAGCATATTATTCTGAAGTACAAAACCGGTCATAGAAGCTGCCAATCCCGAATAGGAGTTTAATAGAGAAACAGCAACTGGCATATCAGCACCACCAATTGGAAGTACTAATAAAACACCAAGTAAAAGTGAAACTCCAACTATTACTAATAATACTGAGTCCGCAGAAGGAATAATTACAACATAAATTCCTGCTACTAAAACACCTAATAGTAATAAAACATTTATAGGATTTTGTAAGGGATATTTAACAACTTTTCCGGTAATAAACCCTTGTAGTTTTCCAAAAGCAATAAACGAGCCTGTAAAAGTTATAGCACCAATTAGAATTGAAAGTACAATTGTAATACCTGTAGAAACATCTAAAACAGAATTTGGATTTGTTGCCGGATTCATTATATGATAATATTCTGCAAAAGCAACAAGTGCAGAGGCACCTCCACCAAATCCATTAAGAACACCAACCATTTGCGGCATTCCTGTCATTGGTACTTTTAATGCAAGTACAGCACCAATTGCAGAACCAATTACAATTCCAATAATTATATATTCAAAAGTTAAAACTCTCTGATCGAACAAAGTAATTACTACTGCTAAAAACATACCCAATGCCGAAAGAAAATTTCCTTGTCTTGCTGTTTTGGGAGAACCAAGTTTTTTAATTCCGAAAATAAAAAGGATAGAGGCAATTAGATAAACTAAATATGATACTATTTCCATTTTTTAGACCTCATTTCTTTTTAAACATTTTTAACATTCTATCAGTTACAAGATAACCGCCTACAACATTGATTGTTGCAAAAATAAGTGCAACTAAACCCAGTATAGTACTAATTGTAAATTCTTCCAAACCGGCACTTAATAAAGCTCCAACAATCGTTATTCCGGAAATAGCATTAGAACCGGACATCAATGGAGTATGTAATGTGGGAGGAACTTTTGTAATTAGCTCAAATCCGACAAATACAGCAAGATCAAAAACATAAATAAGCATTATTAATTCATGAATTTCCATTTTATATTCCTTAAGTATCTTTAAAAATTTCTTATTTACAACAAACTCTTTGTTCTCTCTTGAATCACCTCTTTATTGTAACATATTAGTGAACCTTTAACAATTTCATCTTCTTGATTTAATTCTAACTTTCCTTCTTTAACAATATGGTCTAAGAGAGCCATTAAATTTTTTGAATATACTTCACTTGAATTTGTTGGAACTAAACTTGGTAAATTAGGTTCTCCTATGATTGTAACATCATGTTTTTTTACTGTTTTACCATTTTCACTAATTTCACAATTTCCTCCAAATTCAACCGCCATATCAAGAACAACAGAACCAGCTCTCATATTTTTAACCATTTCTTCCGTAACAAGAATTGGAGCCTTTTTACCCGGAACTAAAGCAGTTGTAATTACTATATCTGCATTTGTTACATGCTTAAAAATTAATTCTTTTTGTTTTTTTAAAAATTCTTCTGAGGCTTCTTTTGCGTATCCGCCTTCATCTTGCATATCTTCTTCAGTTTCAACTTCAATAAATCTTCCTCCAAGACTTTCAACTTCTTCTTTTACAGCAGGACGAATATCTGAAACTTCCACAATTGCACCAAGTCTTTTTGCTGTACCAAGAGCTTGTAAACCAGCAACTCCGGCTCCCATAATTACAACTTTAGCTGGTTGAATTGTTCCTGCAGCAGTCATCATTAAAGGAAATATTTTTCCTAATTCATTTGCAGCCATCAAAACAGATTTATAACCCGCAATATTTGCTTGCGAACTTAAAGCATCCATTTTTTGAGCAAGTGTTGTTCTTGGAATTGCATCCATAGAAATTACATTAACACCTTTTTCGGCACAATGTTTTGCTACTTCGGGATAATGCAAAGAATACAATAATGCAATTAATAAACTTCCCTCTTTCATTAATTCAAGTTCATGCTTACTTTTTTCCGGATGTTCAATGGGCCTTTGAACTTTAAGAACAATATCAGCTGACTGATACAATTCTTCAAGAGAGTTGGATATGTTAGCTCCGGCTTCTTGGTATTGAGAATCTGTAAAACCAGCTTTTAATCCTGCACCTTTTTCTATATTAACAACAAAACCCTTTTTTATTAACTTTGCAGCAACATCAGGAACTATTGAAACACGATTTTCTCCAACTAAAACTTCTTTTGGTATTGATATTACCACTATTAAATCTCCTATTTAAAATTAACTATTTATACTTAATCTAAATACTAATAATGCGAATATTTTTAAATTATAAGTTTAATTATAAAATTGATTTTTACCTAAATTCTACGGAACTTTTGTATTAGATTATACATTAATAGATACTAATCTTTGGTAATAATATGACAAAAATAATTAAAAAAGAAAAACTTTCCGAACTTGTCTTTAAAATGGTTCTTTCAGCTCCGCTAATTGCTGAAGAAAGAAAAGCAGGACAGTTTATTATGTTGCAAGTTGATGAAGATTTGGGAGAACGAATTCCACTTACAATTGCTGATGCTTCAGTTGAAGAAGGAACAATAACAATAATATTCCAAGTTGTAGGCAAAACAACAACCCAGCTTGCAAACTTAAACGAAGGTGATGAAATTCCTGTTCTTGTTGGACCTCTTGGTTCACCAACTCATGTTAAAAAATATGGAACTGTAGTTTGTGTAGGCGGTGGAATTGGAGTTGCTCCTTTACATCCCATTGCACAGTCTTTAAAAGAAGCCGGCAATGATGTAATAATAATAATTGGAGCAAGAAATAAAGAGCTTATCATAATGGAAGAAGAAATGCAGAAGATTACTGATGAGCTGATTATTTGTACTGATGATGGAAGTTATGGTAGAAAAGCCTTGGTTACAGAACCACTTAAAGAAATTTGTGAAAGAGAAAATAAACCTGATATGGTTATTGCAATAGGTCCGCCTGTAATGATGAAATTTTGTGCCGAAACTACAAGACCTTACAAAGTTTATACTGAAGTTTCATTAAATACAATAATGGTAGATGGAACCGGAATGTGCGGTGGTTGTAGAGTAAATGTTGGCGGAGAAGTTAAATTCGTTTGTGTAGATGGACCTGAGTTTGATGGTCATAGTGTAGATTTTGATAATATGATTGCCCGTTTAAATTCTTATAAAGAAATTGAAAAAGAACACGTCTGTAATTTAGAAGCAGAAATTGAAAGAAAAAGTTAAAAGTTTGGAGTTAAAATGAGTTATAAATCGCCCGATATTCTAAGCGAAAATGCTAAAAAAATATTGAATGATTACATTCATAATGTTGATGACCTAAAACCAAAAAATAAAATAAAAATTCCCCTCCAAGAAATGCCAACTTTGGAACCGGAAGTAAGACGTTGTTCACAAGAAGAAGTTGCAATCGGTTATACAATTGAAGAAGCAAGAGTTGAAGCAATGCGTTGTTTAGAATGCGTAAAACAACCTTGTGTAGATGGTTGTCCAGTAAATATTGATATTCCACGATTTATTAGACACATTGCTCACGGAGAATTTGAAAATGCTACTGCCGTTATAAAAGAGGCAAGCCTTCTTCCATCAATCTGCGGTAGAGTTTGTCCACAAGAAACTCAATGTCAAGAAGCATGTAAAGTTGGGTTAATTCATAAAGATATAGATAAGGCTGTGGCCATTGGACGTTTGGAAAGATTTGCAGCCGATTGGGAAAGAGAACAAGGATGTGTAAAAGTACCTCATGTAAAACCGGAAACAGGAAAAAAAGTTGCTATTGTGGGCAGCGGACCTGCAGGTTTAGTTGTCGCAGCAGATGTAAGGCGAGAAGGACATGCAGTTACAATTTTTGAAGCCTTTCACAAATTGGGCGGTGTTATGCGTTACGGAATACCTGAGTTTAGATTACCAAATTCAATTGTTGATGAAGAGATTGAAACATTGATCAAAATGGGTGTTGAAATTAAGAAAAATTATGTTGTGGGCAGAACAAGAAAACTAACCGATTTAATTGAGAAAGATGGATACGATGCTGTATTTGTAGGTACGGGAGCCGGATTACCTATATTTATGGGAATCGAAGGAGAAAATCTTGTTGGAGTCTTTTCAGCAAACGAATATCTTACAAGAGCAAATTTAATGCGTGCATTTGACAAAAAAAAATCAGCCACTCCTATTTATCCTTCAAAGATTGTTGCTGTTCTTGGTGGTGGTAATGTAGCAATGGATGCAGCAAGAATGGCATTAAGACTTGGTGCTGAAAAAGTTTATGTAGTTTACAGAAGAACCGAAAAAGAAATGCCTGCAAGAAAAGAAGAAGTTATGCATGCAAAAGAAGAAGGAATTGAATTTATGTTCCTAACAAATGCTAAGAAAATTCTTGGTAATGAAAAAGGAAAAGTAAATTCAATGGAATGCTTAAAATATGAACTTGGCGAACCAGATAGTTCCGGAAGAAGAAGACCGGTAGAAATTAAAGATAGCGAATTTATATTGGATGTTGATACAGTTATTGTAGCAATAGGAAACGGAAGTAATCCGCTTGTAAAACAAACAACACCGGGCTTAGAAACAAATAAATGGGGAAACATTGTAGTTGATGAAAACCAAAAAGCATCTATGGATAGAATTTTTGCAGGTGGAGATATTGTACTTGGAGCTGCAACTGTAATTCTTGCAATGGGTGAAGGAAGAAAAGCAGCAGCCGGTATTAATAAGATGCTTGCTAAGGAAGTTTAAGAGAATATTAGTTTTTACGGTAAGATTTTTGGTCTTACCGTAAAATTAAAATAAACTAAATATTCTTAATTTTAATTCCAATATTTTCTAAAAAAGTTGAGAAAACATATTGGGATTTATCACATTCATTTTTTAAGTAGCTTTCCACTAAACTCAATTTTTTAAGCATTCTTACTGCTTCTTTTGTCCTATTGGTTTTAGTTTTCACATTCTTTTCTAAAAGTTCTTTGTAGTTCAATAAATAATACAATGTAAAAAACTCAGCAATATCATAAATAGATTCTTTTCTAAAATAAATTTTATCTTCGTAAGAATTTAGTACCAAGAAAGCTGATGTTTTACTATCATTTAAGAAATCGTGAATAAATGTTTTGTTGTTTATTTTTATTTCAGTAAATAATTTTTTTGCACTTCGTAGTTTTAAAAATTCTACAGGAATTTTTGAGTTTTCTTCCAATTCTTCATCAAAAGAAATAAGTAAATCTAATAAGCCAATTAAGAAATCAACATTATTTTCGTTACTCGAATATCTACCCAAAACATTCTTCATAGGATATTCTAATAAAAATTCTTCAATAAAATTGTTATTGTTTTTGCTGTTCAATATTTCTTTTAACTTTAAGACAGTTTTTAAGAATAAGAGTAAAGCCCATTTTTCTTTGTTTTTATCATCAATAAAAGAAAGTAGTTTTCTATTCTTTGTTTTTTCTTTATTTAATTCTACTTTAATCTGTTTTATAAAATTTATTGAATCAGTAACAGAATCTGCAAACTCTTTAGAAAGAGTTTTTGTTTCTTTACTAACTTTGCTTTTTTGAGTTATAACATTAAGAAAATCTTCAAACGATTTTTTTATGGAGTTATTTAATTCTTCTTCTTTCTTTTTATTTTTTCTGTTTAATCTTAATAAATCAAAATAAAGTTCTAAATTTTCCTCAGTAAAAACATTTTCAAATGCTCTATGAATATCTGATTTTTTTCTTAATTCAATTTCGTGCTTTACATTATATCTTCCCTGACCAAAATTTTCTTTGTAAAATTTATAAGTTTCACCGGAAGGATCATAAAGTTCTTCAAAATATAGAAAAACTCGATATTCATAACCATTAAGATTAAAAAACATTCCGTTGGCATTAACTTCCGAGCCATTATAAAGATACTCAAGTTTTGTAGTTTCATCTCTTAAAAGATAAAAATGAAAATCACTATTTTTTATTCCTAAGCTATCTGCAATGTTAGTATTTGATAAATTCTCTTTATTTGTTTCATTTAATTTTTGTCGAGAAAACTTTAAAAAACCGGATGTTGAATTAAAACTATTATTAAAAATTACAAGTCCACTTTGATCATAAAATCTATTTGAGTAAACAAAAACATTTTGATTCACGTTGTTATTATCAATAAAATCATAAAGCCAAAAGTTATATACTTCTGAAAAAATGTATCGTTTTTTCAGAATTGGAAATATTTCATTATTGTGTCTATCAACAAGCCATTGGTTTGGAGATTCATTGTAATAAGCTCGTTTATATTCCATACCATATTTTTCGGTGTAGCCTTCAATTTGTCCGTGCGCAAACATTGGGAGCCCCGGAAGTGTAATCATTAGAACCAAAACTCCAAAGTATTTATCATCAGTTCCAAATTGTTGAATAGCAGTTTCTTCATCAGGATTACTCATAAAGTTTACATATCGTTTTAATATTTCTGGCTCAAATTCCAAAGTATTAGTAATTAGTTCGCGATATTTTGCATTTTCTTCTTTCATCATCATATTCATAAACGCACTATTATAAACTCTGTGCATTCCTAATGTTCTAACAAAATAACCTTCCATTAACCAAAATGCTTCTGCAAGCAAAAGAGTTTCAGGCATTTCATTATTTATTCTATCTACAACTTCTCGCCAAAATTCTTTTGGGAAAAATTCATCAAATTGCTGACGAGTTAAAGCATGATCTGCACGCGAAGGAATATCTCCGCCCTTCCCCGGTTGCGGATACCATAATCTCGCGAAATGCTTTTTCGCAAGTGTCATTGCTGCATCAAAGCGAATAACACTAAACTTACGTGCAACTTCAAATATTTTTTGAATTAAAGCTTCTCTTACTTCGTGCTTAAGCAAATCAAGTTGAGCTGTATCGTTCCACGGCATATCGGTTCCATCATTACCGTGATAAATATATTTTACTTCCCCATTTCTTTTATCAACTTTTTGAAATACAACTGCCGCATCATCTTTTCGGAAATAACCATCTTCAATTCTTATTTCAAAATCGGGATGCTCAGATAAATTTTCTCCGGTAAAAGAATAATTTGGGAAAGGTGAATAATCAAGCTGTATAAAATAATCAGGATGTTCAAGCATCCATTTAGAATAAACTCCGGTGTGATTTGGAACCATATCACTTGCTAAACGTATCCCAGCTTTCTTAGCATTTTCGTTAAAAACTTGGTAAGCATATTCCCCACCAAGATCGTGAGCAATTTCATAGTCATATAAGGAATAAGCTGAAGCAACGGCATCAATATTTCCCATAATATGTTTTATTCGCTTAGAAGCATTACTACGTTCCCAAATACCTATTAACCAAAGCCCGTTTATATTTCTTTCTTTAAGCTGCTCAAGCTCTTCAAAAGGAATTTGATCTAAAGTTTTAATATGTCTTTCATATTTTTTAGAAAGCTGATCTAACCAAACATAAATATTTTTTGCCATTAGAACTAAATTGGGCATCCAGTTTACATCTGGTGTAAAGTGTTCGTAAGCTTCGTAATCGGTAACAGAATCTTCAGCGTATTTGTAACCCGATTTACCAATCATTAGATGACTTGCATCTATTTTTCCACCTCTATATTTAGGAACAACAGTTGGAGCACCACCTCCATCTCCAAAATTTGGATCAAACTTCATACTTTCTATAAATAAATCCTTGCTACTCTTAATTTTCATTAACAACTTATCGTCAATAAAAATTCCCCAATTATTTTTTATAAATTCTAATTGATCCCAAATACTATCACCATGTTTCAAAAATGCTTCACTAAGAAAATAGAACATATCGGAATTACTAATCCCAATTGTTAACTCTTCATCACTAAAAAACTCTTTAATTGCAGATATTGCCGTTTTATAATTTTGTTTATCTTCAAAGTATTCTTCATCAAAAAATTCTTTTATTTTTTTAAAAGCAGGATTTCTGTTTTCAAGATGTAAAAGAATTAACTCTTCTAACAAAATTTCTCTGTTAGAAATATTTTCCGTAAATCCATTTAAGTATTCTTTTGCTGTTTGCTTATTTGTATAAACCTGTTTCGGAGGAAAAATTTCTATGAATTCAAGAAATAATTTATCATAATTTTTATCCCCTAAATTCATCTTCAAATTTAATAATGCATTAGGAAAAGCATCAGGAAAAATACTTTTAATATAATTTTTAATCGCAATATGATAGATTTCATCTAATAATCCGGCTCCATTTATTTCTCCGGGGGACACATGTTCTGATTGATCACGCTTTTCATTTACTTTTTGAACGAAGACTCTTACTTGATAGAAATTTGCAAAAACAACATTCCCCGTTAACGAAAAAAATGATTCATCCAAATCATACTTTTCTCTAATTTTTTTTGCAATGTGAAATTCAAAAGTGGGTTCCGGAACTACAATAGATTTTTTCATTTTTTTATATGGTTTTATATGGAAAGATTATTAAAATCAACAATCAAATATAGTTATTTAATAAATTAAGCACATCTATAATGTAATAATAATTATTAAGCTAAATATAATATTTATATAGTTTATAGTTCAAAGAATTCTCAATAAATTGCTAAATAGTACATATTAAAGTATATTTTAAGTTTGGAAAATAGATAAAAGAACGGCAAACTACTATGTCAGCAACGCCTTTAATGGCACAATACCATAAAATCAAAAATGATAACCCCGATACGATTTTACTATTTAGGGTTGGAGATTTTTTCGAAACATTTGAAGAAGATGCAATTACTGCCTCTAAAGCTTTAGGTATTACTCTTACAAAAAGAGCTAATGGAAAAGCAAATTCTGTACCTTTGGCAGGTTTTCCACATCATGCAATTGATAATTATCTACCAAAACTTGTTAAAGCAGGTTATAGAGTAGCGGTATGTGAGCAGGTTGAAAATCCTAAGTTGGTTAAAGGAATTGTTAAGCGCGAAGTTGTTGAAGTTGTTACGCCCGGTGTAGTTTTTTCTGATAAATTATTAGAACACAAAAGAAATAATTATTTAGCCTCAATTTTTATAGAAAATAGTCTTGTTGGAATTTCTTACTGCGATATTTCTACAGGTGAATTTTTTACTTACGAGACTTCTGCAAATAAAATAGCTGAACAAATCGAAACAATTTCTCCTTCCGAAATTATTGTTTCAAAAAAACAAGTCGGAGAAATAGAATCTATTATTGAGCAACATAGAATAGATGTTATAGTAACAAAAATTGATGATTGGATTTTTACGAATGACTATGCTAACGATATTTTAAAAGAACAATTTAAGACACAAACATTAAAAGGATTTGGAATAGAGCTTCTTACATGTGGAATTATCTCTGCAGGAACAATTCTGCATTATTTAAAAGATACGCAAAAATCCAGATTGGCTCATTTAACAAAAATTTCTCTTCGCAATCCATCTGAATATATGTATCTCGATATTTCTACTAAAAGAAATTTAGAGGTGCTTTTTACAATGCAAGAGGGACAAAGAGAAGGATCTTTAATTTCTGTTCTTGATAAAACAAGAACTGCAATGGGTGCCCGTTTATTAAAAAAATGGATAAATGCACCACTAATAAATAAAAAGCAAATTGAAAGACGACTTGAAAGTGTTGAAGATTTTTTCAATAAAAAAAGTTTAAGAAATAATTTACAAAATGAATTCAAAGAAATTGGTGATCTTGAAAGACTAATATCAAAAGTCTGTACTAACAGAGCAAATCCCAGAGAAATTGTTTACCTAAAAGATTCTCTTAAAAAAATTCCTTTAGTTAAACAACTATTAGATCAATCTTCTTCAGAAGTTATATCAAAAATAAATGAAAAACTATTTGACCTTGATGAAATTTTCCTAAAGGTTGAAGAAGCGATTGTTGATGATCCGCCAATTGCTCTTTCTGATGGCGGAATTATTAGACCAGGTTATAATCCAGAGTTAGATGAACTTCGTGATCTTTCCATTAATGCAAAAGGTTGGATAGCTAATCTGCAAAAAACTGAAAGAGAACGAACAAATATTCCATCTCTAAAAGTGAGCTATAATAGAGTTTTTGGTTATTATATTGAAATAAGCAATGCTCATAGAGAGAAAGTACCGGAAAATTATATTAGAAAACAAACACTTGTAAATAGTGAACGTTATATTACTCCGGAATTAAAAGAGTATGAAGATAAAATATTAAATGCAGAAGAACATATTGGAACATTAGAACATCAATTATTTAATGAAATTCGTTTAACTGTTGCCAATGAAGCTGAAAGAGTTCAGAATAATGCGCGGTTAATTGGAATGCTTGATTGCTATTTATCGTTAGCAGAATGTGCCTCTGATTATAATTATGTAAAACCAATTATTTCTGATTCCGAAGAAATAAAAATTACTCAAGGAAGACACCCTGTTGTTGAACGAATTTTGCCGGTTGGTGAAAAATTCACACCAAATGATTACGAATTATCAAACTCCAATACACAGATAATTGTTCTTACCGGTCCCAATATGGCAGGTAAATCAGTTTATTTACGTCAACTCGGACTTATAGTCTTACTTGCACAAATTGGTTCTTTTGTTCCAGCAGAAAAAGCACAAATTGGAATTGTAGATAGAATTTATACAAGAGTTGGAGCTAGTGATAATATTTCAGCCGGTGAAAGTACCTTTCTTGTTGAAATGCAAGAAGCTGCAAATATTCTAAATAATGCAACAAACAAAAGCCTTATTTTATTGGATGAAATTGGTAGAGGAACAAGTACATTCGATGGACTTTCGATTGCTTGGTCAATTACAGAATATTTGCATGAAAACCCTACAGTTAATGCTAAAACGTTATTTGCTACTCATTATCATGAATTAAACGAAATGGCAGATATTTTTCCAAGAATAAAAAATTACAAAGTTGAAGTTAGAGAATATGATGACAAAGTAATATTTTTACATAAAGTTTCTTCTGGCGGAGCTGATCATAGTTATGGAATTCAGGTTGCACAAATGGCAGGTATGCCAGATTTTGTTACGAAACGTGCTAAAGAAATTTTACTTAATTTAGAAGATAAAGAATTAACTCCTTATGAAGTAAAGAAAAAGAAAATTCAGAAATTTAAAAATGATGAATTCCAAATTAGTCTTTTTGAAATGAAAGATGATGAATTGAGAAATGAAATATCAGAAATATCTATTGATAATATAACTCCTTTGGAAGCTATAAATAAATTAAATGCACTTAAGAAAAAAGTATCTAAGGATAAAAAATGAAAAAATTAAGCTTATTTTTATTTGTAGGATTATTTCTTCTATTTTTATCTAATTGTAATAAAAAATATTCTTCCGAAGAAATAAAATATATAACAGAAATTCAAAATCAGAGAATTGAAAAAGACAGTACAATGAAAAACAGTCCGCGCTCCCCTTTTAATTATAAAGGGAAATTGAAATTTTACGGATTGAAATATTTTGATGTTAATCCTGAATTTGTATTTAAAAGTAAAATATCAGAATACCCTGAAAAAGAAGTAATTCAAATATTTGGAACAAAGGGTGAAGAAAGATCAGCAATTAGATATGGATTTTTAACATTTATAAAAGACTCAAAAGAATATAAAGTAAATGTTTATAAAAATACTGCTAAAGACAGTAGTATTTATTATAGTATTTGGTTTACAGATAAAACAACTAACAACGAAACTTATGGAGTTGGAAGATATCTTCCTTTTGATTTGAATCAAGATAAAAATCATATTTATACATTAGATTTCAATTTAGCTTTTAATCCATACTGTGCTTATAGCTCAGATTATTCATGTGCAATTCCATCTAAAGAAGATTATATAGATTTAGAAATAAAAGCTGGTGAACTTAAATATCACAAATAAAACCTATTAAAGGATAAAAATAAATGGTTGTAATTTTAGAAAAAAATGCTACGGAAGAAGAAGTATTAAATATTAAAACTCATTTAAGAGATTTCGGTTACAAAATTCATGTTTCCAGCGGGGAACAAAAAACAATTATCGGAGCTATTGGCGTAAATCCTAGTTTTGATATTCGGAAAATTAAAATCTTAGACGGAGTTGCTGATGTATATCGGGTTACTTCACCATTCAAACTTGCAAGCAGAAAATTCAAAGAAGAAAAAACTATAGTAAAAGTTAAGGATGTGGAAATTGGTGGCGATAAAATTGCGGTTATGGCTGGACCTTGCTCGGTAGAAAATGAAGAACAAATATTCAAACTTGCCGAAGTTGTTGCAAATTCCGGAGCAAAAATTTTACGTGGTGGTGCTTTTAAGCCGCGTTCCTCTCCTTACTCATTTCAAGGTTTAGGAGAAGTTGGACTAAAGCTATTGAGAGAAGCCGCCGATAAATACGGATTACTTGTAATTACTGAAGTTATGCAAATTGATCAGATTGAATTAATTGGAAAGTATGCAGATATTTTTCAACTTGGTGCAAGAAATATGCAAAACTTCTCTCTACTTAAAGAATTATCTAGAATAGATATTCCTGTTATGATTAAAAGAGGTCTTTCTGCAACAATTGAAGAATGGTTAATGTCAGCAGAATATGTTCTAGCAGGTGGAAATAAAAATGTAATTTTATGTGAAAGAGGCATTAGAACTTTTGAACCTTATACAAGAAATACATTTGATTTGTCAGCTATACCTGTTGTTCAAAATAGAAGTCATTTACCAATAGTTGCCGATCCTTCGCATGCAACCGGTTTAAGATATCAAGTTTCTCCTATGGCAAGAGCTGCTGTTGCAGCCGGAGCTGATGCACTTATGATTGAAATTCATCACGATCCGGAAAATGCTTTATCTGATGGACCACAAGCTTTATTACCCGATAACTATTTACAACTATTGAAAGAGCTAAAAGAAATTGCTAATGCAATAGGTAAAACAATATAGAAAAATATAAATTCCGTCATTCATATTTTTTCTTTTCTAATTTGAATGACGGAATTTATTAAACATTTATATAACTTTCTAATAAATATTTGGAAAGTGTTACAGCTCTAATCAAATTTTTATATTCATCTTATTATTTATCAATAACTAAAAATGTCAAAAAAAATAAAAAATATATCAATCATTGGTTTAGGTTTAATAGGTGGTTCTATTGCAAAAACTTTAAAGAAAAATAAAGATAACAATTATATCATTTCTGCCTATGATAAACCTGATGTTTTAGATAAAGCTAAAAAAGAAAAAATTATTGAGAAAAAATTATCAAACTTTGAAGATGCAATAAATTCTGATTTGATATTTCTTTGTCTCCCTCTCGAAAAAAACTTAGAGTTCTTTACAAACCTTGCACCTAAACTTAAACAAAATTCTATTTTAACAGATGTTTCAGGAATTAAGCTTACTTTCAAAAAAAAATGGGACACACTAAATTCAAAAGGGATTTATATTGGCGGACACCCAATGACAGGAAAAGAAAAAGGCGGTTATGATAATTCTGATCCCCTTTTATTTGAGAACTCAGTTTATATTGTTACAGAAGATTTAACACGCAATGAGCAAACAAAAAACTTAAAAGAAATTATTGAATTGCTTGGTGCAAATATTCTTTATATTCCCGCAAAACAACATGATGTAATTGCAGCAAGTGTTAGTCACCTTCCACAATTATTAGCCGTTACTTTAGTTAATACTGCTTCCCTAAAAACTGACAATTATAATTTCTTAGATTTAGCAGCAGGCGGCTTTAGAGATTTAACAAGAATAGCTTCCAGTAACTTTAATATATGGGATAAAGTTATTCAACAAAATAAAGACCAAATTATTACAGCAATAGAAAAATTTTCTTTCGAACTTGACACGTTAAAAAAATGGATTGAGAATGATAATCCAAAAAAATTAGAAAACTATTTTGAAACAGCAAGAAAAAGCAGAGATGAAATACCTAAAAATAGTAAAGGTTTTCTAACTCCGGTTTATGATGTATTTATTTTTGTAAAAGACAAAGCGGGAGTAATAAGTGAAATTTCTACCAAACTTTATGAAGCAGGAATAAATATTAAAGATATTGAGTTGTTAAAAATTCGTGAAGGAGATAGCGGAACTTTCAGACTTTCGTTTGAATCTAAAGATATTGCGGATAATGCTAAAAAGTTATTGAGTGATATAGGTTTTCAGTTTAAATAAGAAAAGCCAATAGTGAAAAATACTCTTTATCGCTTAAATTATTCTCATCACTAAAAAACAAAGTAATCTATTTTAACTTGCTATTTTTTTTAAATTCTTTAATTTATGTTAAGATGTTATGAAAGGATTGTTTAGCTACGGCTGGCAAAGACATGTTTTTTTAATTTTTAGGTTGGAAAGACTGAGTGGCGAAACAAAGAAAATAGCATAAATCTATTTGGATTATATATTCAAATAAAAACAATTACATTGTTAAACTCCCTTAATAAAACAGAGGCAGTTATGAACAAAAACACCTTACTTTTTTTATTCTTTTTTTCTTTCTCTATAACTTTTGCACAAAAAAATAATTTTAGGGAACCAAATACTTTAATGCCAAACGGTATTGAAGACCTTTCGGATTTACAAAAGTTAAACAGAGCCTTTTTACTAAACAAAAATAAAATAACTAAAAAAGATATTTTAACAACCGGTACTGTTGTTGATAGTGTAGTTATAATCGGTAATGACACAACTAAATCTCTATATGAATATAATTCTAATGGAAAAATAGTTTTACATACAGTACAAAAATTTGGGAATAATGAGTGGATAAATATTTATCAAGAAATTTATAACTATGATGATAGAAATAACATTATTTTAGAACTTTGGCAATATTGGAGAAATGAAGAGTGGGTGAACTATTGGAAAAATACTTACGCATACGATGATAGAAATAATATGACTTTATACATTAATCAATATTGGGAAAATGAAGAGTGGGTAAACGATTGGAAATATACTTATGCATACGATGATAAAAATAATAAGATTTTAGAACTTAATCAAAGATGGGAAAATGAAGCTTGGATAAACCTTACTAAAAGTACTTATGCGTACGATGATAGAAATAATATGACTTTATACATTAATCAATATTGGGGAAATGAAGAGTGGGTAAGTTCTTGGAAAGAGACTTATTCATACGATGATAAAAATAATATTATTTTAAGACTTTGGCAAAATTGGAAAAACGAAGCTTGGGTAAACGATTGGAAATATACTTATGCATACGATGATAAAAATAATAAGACTTTAGAACTTAATCAAAGATGGGAAAATGAAGCTTGGGTAAACCTTACAAAAAGTACTTATGCATACGATGATAGAAATAATAATATTTTAAAACTTTGGCAAAGATGGAAAAATGAAGAGTGGGTAAATTCTTGGAAAGAGACTTATTCATACGATGATAAAAATAATATTACTTTAAGACTTTGGCAAAATTGGGAAAATGAAGCTTGGGTAAACTATGTGAAAAATATTTATGCATACGATAATAACGGTAATATTACTTACTTTTCTTCTGTTGATGGATATTATATTGTTGAATTTCAAGATATTTTCAATAACAAATATTCCTTTGAAGGTTCTGACGGTGAAGGATATATTTACTACAAAGCCATAACGGATATAAAAGAAGAAAAAGCGTTAGTTACCGAGTTTAAATTAGAACAGAATTATCCAAATCCGTTTAACCCAAGTACAACAATAAATTATA
>PDWI01004171.1_pt1 | contig 19623 bp, 15 predicted proteins | sample 1430891 | NCBI WGS metagenome assembly PDWI01 (sample SAMN01162508, study PRJNA174530) | Oral metagenome, whole genome shotgun sequencing project. | biome: Marine environment; feature: Marine mammal; material: Swab sample of the gingival sulcus; isolation source: swab sample of gingival sulcus...
TTTCTCAATCAGGATTAACCCTGGCAAGAGTCAGGACTTTTACCGTTTTGCAACTATACCTCCTCAGTACCCTGCTGCACTCATTTACAGTGGTACCAGTAGTATACACATCATCAACAAGGCAGATACTTTTTCCCCGTACCACGTCCGGGTCGGCAACGGCAAAGGCATTTCTTAGATTCTGTCGTCTTTGCCGCCCTGACAACTCTGTCTGCGGTACAGTTTTAATAGGCCTTGTCAACAAAAACGGGTCAATTTCTGACCTTCTGGCAGAAAAAAATATCCTGCTCAGATGCAGGGCCTGATTAAAACCACGCTGCCGTAGACGTGTGCCATGAAGGGGCACCGGAAGAACAAGCTCACAATCGGCAAACTCCCGCAAATCGCAGGCAGCGACAAGCTCCTTGATGCCATTCAGCACAGCTGTATCATTGTTGTATTTAAGGCCTGCAACAAGACTGCGAACCGTCTTTTTATAGATGAAAAATGACCGGGCCAAATCAAATTCCGGTTTTTTTCTCAAACAAGCCCCACAAAGATAACTCTCAGTCTGTTCCCTTCCGCAAAACAAACTGTTCCCACAACAGGAGCAAATCGGTGTCTGAAGTCTGCTGACTCCTTCACAACAAGGACCACAAAGAAACCTGTTCTCCAGTTCTGCTGCACTTCCACAAACAACACAACGACCGGGGAAAATTATCTCGATTATATTGTTAAAAGCGATCATGCAATTATTTGTCACCCTGAAATGAGCATCAGACAAGTTTTTTTGCAACAAGGGCAAAGCTCTCTTTGCAACACAGTCCAAATATGGCATAATAACTGCTGTTTTGCATAAATTATAGTATACATTTGATACCTTAAAAATTAATACAGGCAACATAAAGGAATTACTTATGATTCGCCATAAGTCTTCGCACACAGCCCAAAACACCATCACAGTTATTTTTCTTTTTCTGTTTTTTCTACTCGCACCGCTAATGGCCCATGCCAGTACCCAGAAAACAGCCTTTCTACCCTTAAAAATAAATGGTGTTGGACAAACCACAGAACTCAGCGCCCAGGCTGATAAAGCCTTGTTCGAAGCTCTCGCCAGCCAGAATTTCACTGCTGTTTCACGGCAGGAGGCACAACAACTGGTCAACTATCAAGCTGCCTGGCCACCAGAAAATGCGACTATTGAAAAAATAGCAGCTTCAACAGGATTCAATAATGTTGCCATCGGCACAGTGACAGCCATCAGCAATGTCATCAGCATTGATATAAAGGTAGTGGACACCTTGTCTCCAGTAAGTCCTGTATATTTTTACAGACACTCCCTGCCTAGGGCAGAGCTCGGTCTGGCCATGGATGAACTGGTCACAGAGATACTCACCTACACAGATCGGGAACATCGTATTGCCGCAATTCGCCCGGAAGGAAATAAAAGGGTCGATTCAGGTGCAATCCTCAGAAAAATCAAGGCAAGAACAGGCGATATATATAATCCGAAACAGCTCCGTGAGGATCTGAAAACAATCTTCTCCATGGGATATTTCAACGATGTTCAGATTATTCTCAAAGACAGTGAAAAAGGAAAAATTGTTACCTTCCGGGTTGTTGAAAAGCCGGTTATCAGCCAGATAATCATTGAAGGCAACAAAGAATTTACCGAAGAAGAAATTCTTGCGGTTCTCAGAGTCAAAAGATACCACATCCTCAATCCGAACCTGGTAAACCAGAGCAAAGAAGCAATCAAGATAATGTACAATGCCAAAGGCTTCTATAGTTGCACGGTTACCAGCGACATAGCCTACCCGAACGACAGTGGTGCCGTAATCACCCTTGCTATCGATGAAGGAAAAAAAGCCTATATTGAAGAAATCAGTTTTGAAGGTAACGAACACTTCGATGAAGACGATCTGATCAACGAAATTGAAACGGGCGAAGATACATGGTGGCTTACCTGGCTCACCGCTGAGGGCTTGCTTGACATGGAGAAGATTCGCCTTGATGTTGACAGGCTGGGCGCTTTCTACAACAACCACGGTTTTCTTGATGCCAGGATAGGCGAACCTGTAATCACCCGGAAAGATGACGAATTTTTCCTGAAGTTCATCATTGAGGAAGGTCCCCGCTACAAAGTCGGCACCATTGATTTTGAAGGGGATCTGCTGCTCAGTAAAAAGGAGCTGGCAAAACTCGTATCTGTACGTAAAGAACCCTATCTCAGCCGCCAGGCAATTCGTGATGATATTCTGACAATCCAGGATGCCTACTCGAAGCAAGGCTATGCCTTTGCCTCTATCAGACCAAGAACCAAAAAATCCACAGAGGGCAGGCGAGTCGATGTAAAATTTCAGATTGCCAAAAACGAGATGGTTTATATTGACCGTATCACCATCAAGGGCAACACCCGTACCAGGGACAATGTTATCAGACGTGAGCTGAGAATCATTGAAGGCGGCAAATTTGACAGTACCGCCCTGAAAAGCTCACATAAGGCATTACAGCGACTGGGATTTTTCGAACAGGTCGATATTACCCCTGAACCAACCTCCGATCCGACAAGAATGAATATTGTTGTCTCCGTAAAAGAAAAACCGACAGGAAGCTTCAGTATTGGTGTCGGCTATTCATCCAGTGAAAATATTCTGCTCTCTGGCAGTATTTCGGAAAACAATTTTCTTGGCCGGGGAGACGACCTTTCATTCAGTGCCGATATAAGTGGCTCGAGTCAAAAGTTTAATCTGGCATATACAAATCCACGTTTGAATGACTCCATGCTGTCTTGGGGGATTGATCTCTTCAACTTTGAAAAGGACTATGACGATTACGATAAGGAAAGCAAGGGTTTTGGTCTCCGACTTGGCTATCCTATCTACGAAAAATGGTATCTCTTTAGTAATTACAGCCTGACAGACACAGAACTCTCCGATATTAAACCTGGCGCATCATGGGTAATCAGGGAATCTGCAAACATAAACCTGAGCAGTTCTGTAAAGTTTACCCTGGTAAGAGATACCAGAAACAAAAAATTTATGGCAACAGAAGGCTCCCGCACGAATTTCAGTGTGAAATATGCTGGTCTGGGTGGCGATGCCAAATTCACCAAATTCGAGGCTTCCACCAGCTGGTATTTTCCGATGCCCCTGGATACCGTTATCCATCTTGCTGGTGCGGCAGGGTACGTTTTTGGAAATTCTGATGACGGACTGCCTGTATATGAGAGATTTTATCTTGGCGGCGTGAGGAGTGTCAGGGGTTTTGAATCCAACAAGATCAGCCCAAGAAACAGAAATGGAGACCGCATCGGCGGTAATATGATGTGGTACACCAACGCTGAATTTATCTTTCCAATCTCTGACAAGCAGGGCATCAAGGGAGCTGTCTTCTTTGATATGGGTCAGGTTACCGACAATGACTACAGTGCAGAAGTTGTCTCGGGCGAAGATGTAAAAATGGGTACCGGTGTCGGTGTGCTCTGGAACTCACCACTTGGTCCGCTGATTCTGGTTGGCGGCTATAATCTTGATGCGGATGAAGATGAAGATCAAACTGTTTTCGACTTCACCATGGGCGGTGTTTTCTAATCACCTGAATTAACAAATGAAATAACCTTTCCTGCCGGTTATGCAATTATGCGTAACCGGTTCTTTTTTTATGCAGACAAAACATCTACTTGACAAATTAGAGATAGAAAACAGGGTAACCGTCTCCGGTCTGCGCGGTGCCAGTCCATTCTGGCTGGCAGCAAGGCTCGCTGAAGGTTCTGTTTGTTGCTGCATTGTCCCGGATGACCATTCCATCCCCATGGCAATAAGTAATTTACAGCTTTTTACCAATAAACAGGTTCTGGTCTACCCCGGACATGAGATTCCACCCTACACCCCCCTTTCTCCTGATCAGAAAATTACAGCAACGAGACTTGCAACACTCTACCACCTTACGGAAACAGAAAGTGACCTGCTGGTGGTGACCTCCATTGAGGCAATGCTGCGCAAGGTCATCCCGAAGTCACAGTTGAAAAATAAGGTTGAGTTGATTATGGCGGGCGAGGATGTTGACCATGAGAATCTCATCAACAACCTGCTGGAACTTGGCTACGATAAGGTTGCCCTTGCCAGAAACTGCGGTGATTTCTCTGTTCGAGGCGGTATAATTGATATTTTTCCGCCACCCTTTGTCGATTCAAACGGTATCGTACACAGCAATCCTGTCCGGCTGGACTTTTTCGGAGAAACCGTAGAATCTCTTCGAATTTACGATCCTGTCAGCCAGCGGTCAATCAGTGACATTGAAGAGGCTCTGCTGCTGCCGGTCAAGGAATTCATCCTCAACACTGCTGACAGGAAAACCCTTGCCGATCTTGCCAGAAATTTCCAGAAACAGGCAAACACCTATAGCTGGGATGAGGATGACAGTTATTCCATAATGGAAAAACTTGCTACCGGTCAGGGCATTGCCGGTATTGAGTTTTTTCTCCCTATATTTTTCGAGGAAAAACTCTCATCCCTTGTTGATTTTCTGCCCAAAAAAACAAGGCTTTTCTTTGTCAACCCGGACGGCTGCGCCCAGGCAATGAAGATAAGCTACGAACGCATCAGCAAAAATTTCATGGAGGTGAGCCGGGCAGGAAAACCGGCTCTGCCCCCAGAAGAAATCTTTATTCCCCAGGAAAAAATCCATGAACAGTTTGAACGTTTCAAACAGATTCATGTAACCGAGCTGGTATCGGATGAAAATCAGATAAAATTTTCTACCAGCGATCATCTTCTCCTCAAGCAGGATATTGCCAGCCGCAGGACAAAAGAAGGGATTCTGCCGCCCCTGATGAATAAAATCAGCAAATGGCAGGAAGAGAATCAGCGGATTGTTATCTGTTGCAGATCTTCCAGACACACAAGGAACATGGCGGTGATGCTTGCCAGGCACCACTTGCAGGTAGAACTGAGGGAACCGCCGATCACTATTAGGGAAAATACTGGAGATGTAATAGAAATCTACGACCATCCCCTCTCTGAAGGTTTTTCCCTTACCAGCAACAACATTCATTTTATCTCGGAAAGTCAGCTATTTGGTCAGATGCGTCTTGGCAGCAAGAAAAAAACAGGCCATATCGCTGGCGAACCAGTTGATTTTACAGAGCTTCATCGGGGAGATATTGTTGTTCACCGTGACCACGGTCTTGGTATTTTTTCCGGTCTGGAAACCATTACCGTCCAGCAGGTAACCAATGACTTCATGGCCATAGAGTACAGAGACGGCGATAAACTCTACCTGCCCGTCGACAAACTCAATCTTGTCAGCCGCTACCAGGGTCTTTCTGACAAACAACCAGCAATTGATAAACTCGGCTCCACAAGCTGGCGCACAACAACCAGAAAGATCAAGGAGGATGTCTGGAAGGTCGCCCAGGAACTACTTGATATTTATGCGAAACGGGAGATCAGGCAGGGACGGAAATTCTCTCATCCGGGGCCACTTTTTCAGGAGCTTGAAGAATCCTTCCCCTTTGATGAAACCCCTGGACAACAAAAGGCAATCAACGATGTCATTGCTGATCTCACCTCGGAACAACCAATGGATCGCCTGGTCTGCGGCGATGTTGGTTATGGCAAGACCGAAGTCGCCATTCGGGCTGCCTTCAAGGTAATCGAAGACGGCTGCCAGACGGCAGTTCTGGTGCCTACCACAGTTCTTGCTGAACAGCATCTGCAAACCTTTCGGGAAAGGCTGCAAAACTTTCCGGTACGAATCGAGTGTCTTAACAGGTTTCGCAGTAACAGGGAACAAAAAGAGCTCATCAGGGATCTTGCTGCCGGAAAAATTGATGTAATAATCGGCACTCACCGACTACTCTCAAAAGATGTTTCTTTTAAGGATCTCGGGCTTCTGGTGGTGGATGAAGAACACCGTTTCGGTGTCACCCACAAGGAGAAAATCAAGAAACTTCGCAGTACAGTGGACATTCTCACGCTTACGGCAACCCCAATCCCGCGCACCCTGCAAATGTCCCTGCTGGCAATCCGTGATCTCTCGGTCATCTCCAGCCCGCCGGAATTACGCAGACCGGTAAAGACCTTTGTTGCCCAGTATGACGAACTGGTAATGAAAGAGGCTGTCAGCAGAGAACTCAGGCGTAAGGGGCAGACCTTCGTTGTTCACAACCGGGTAAAGTCCATCTACAAGGTGGCGGCAAGCATTGAAAAACTTGTACCGGAAGCACGAATAGCTGTTGCTCATGGTCAGATGAAGACCAGAGAACTGGAGGAGATAATGGTCGCCTTTGTCAACCGTGAAATAGATGTGCTGGTCGCCACCACCATCATAGAATCAGGGCTCGATATTCCATCGGCAAATACCATTATCATTAACAGGGCAGATATGCTGGGACTTGCCGAAATGTACCAACTGCGCGGCAGGGTGGGCAGATCCGCCATCCAGTCCTTTGCCTATCTCCTGGTACCTTCCCTTGATTCCATCAGCCGGGATTCCCGGGAAAGACTGCGGGCACTCATGGAGTGTAACGAGCTGGGCGGCGGATTTAAACTGGCGATGAATGACCTGCAAATTCGCGGCGGTGGGAACTTGTTAGGAGTATCCCAAAGCGGCAATATTGCCGCCATTGGTTACGATCTCTACCTTGATCTGCTGCAAAAAACTGTCGCCGATCTTCAGGCACGGGGCACTGCTGGCTGCCGGCTGGAGAACGACCTCGACCCGGAAATCAACCTGCGGCTCTCAGCCTTTATCCCACCGGACTACATCCCCGATATTAACCAACGCTATATCATGTACCGCCGAATTGCGGCACTCATAAAGGCAGAAGATACAGCCTTTCATGAGCTGCGTGACGAGCTGACCGACCGCTACGGTCATATTCCCGGAGAGACCGAGACCTTGCTGGATATTATTGAAATCAAGAAGGCCCTTGCCGCCCTGCGAATCAGTAAACTGGAGCGTGGTGCAGGCAGCCTGGTCTACAGCTTTTTACATGACACACCGGTACAACCGAAAAAACTGCTCGAATTTATCGCCAGCAGCCCCGGCACCAAAAAACAACCTCAACCAAAACTTACCCAGGACGGCCGCCTTGTCATCTTTGCCAGCCTTGAGGGGAAACTCCTTCTCCGCCACATCCGGGATACCATTATCAGCTTACAGAAAATGGCAGTAAAAAAATGAGAAAGCAGAAAACTGTGGATATTTTGTGGGATGAGATAGATACCGTCTTGCTGGACATGGACGGCACCCTGCTGGACAAAAACTTTGACGATCAATTCTGGGAACAGTATGTACCGCAGAAATATGGTGAGAAAAACGGTCTGAGTCTTGAGCAGGCAAAAGAGAAACTTTTTCAGATTTACAGCAGGGAGGCCGGGGGCTATAACTGGACAGATCTTGATTTTTGGGCAAAAAAATTTGAGCTTGATCTCTTTGCCCTGAAACATGACCTCGCCCATCTGATAGCAGAACTCCCGGGCACCGTTGACTTTCTGAAATTCCTCAAAAAAATGGAGAAGGAAATCATCCTGGTCACCAACGCCCACCCCAAGGGACTGGCACTGAAATTTAGCAGAACGGACATTGAACCATTTTTCAGCAAAATCAGTTGTGCCCAGCAGATGCAGGCGGCAAAGGAGGAGCTGATTTTCTGGCAGCGATTACAGCAAAGCACTGGTTTTGACAGGACAAGAACCCTGTTCATTGACGATAATCAGCAAATACTGGACGTCGCCAAAAACTTTGGCATTAAATACCTTATAACAATCGCAAACCCTTCCAGTACGGCAAGACCATGTTATTCCACCTGCTATAGCTGGGTGAAAAATGTGGCTGAGCTTGTACCATAAAACAGAATATCAGACAAAAAAAGCCCCGGAAAATAATTTCCGGGGCTTTTTTTACAAACGAGAAAGAAAAACTTTCTACATTACTTTCTTCTGCGACCAAGACCGGCAAGACCGGCAAGACCGGCACCAAACAGCATCATGGTAGCTGGTTCAGGTACAGCAGCAGGCTGAATATCTATTGACAACATAGTCTTATCAGTCCAATCTTTATCTGCATTAGGACCATATTGGTCATCCAGGAAAATATATCCACTACTACTAGCAGCATTATATGCAACAATTACATGCTCAGAATCATCGTCATTTAAAGTTACATCAGTATGCCAAGTATAATCTACCTCTGTATCATTTACACCGCCTGTATAAACATCATAGTAAAATCCGAAAACACTTGAAAACTCAGTCCAAGTAGTATTCTCATCAGCAGGATCCTCAAGTGTCACACTGACTACTCCGCCCTCGTTTTTAAAACTTACAGTCTTATAACCAGAAGGAGAAGGGGAAGGATTTGCTGTTTTATCTATGACCGAAAAATACTGTGTAACTTGATTGTCATCTAAATAATAAAGACCAAAAGTATTCCCATAACTAGCTTGTTCAGAAACATAAACAGTATTAACAGTTCCCTGAGATCCCGTAGTCAAATCAGTCAAAGTCCAATAATCGGCAGCATTCCAAGAAAAACCTTCCGCAACTTCGCCATCAACGACAACATCATCAGTCAAATTAGAACCCACCAAACTTTCATCCCAAGGAAGCGCATTAGCAGAACCAGCAACGAGTGCGATACCAGCTATGGCTAACAAACCACTTTTTACTATTGTTTTTTTCATTACTATCTCCCTTTTCATGTTATAACGCCTTTTCCGGCGATTCATCAACGTTCTCACAACAAGACAATGCACATTCCATGCCAAGCACAAAACAATATGATTTGACAACATTTTTTATTACCCCAATAAAGACAAGTAAAAAAAACCGACACACAATCAACAGGAGAAACAGTATATAAAGAATCTTAAAACCACGAAACCAGCCTGTCAGAGACTAACAAAATCAGGTTGAGCATAAAAACCGGTTACAACAGAGAAAAAGCACTGTCGAAATACTTTACAAAACACATCGAAAAAGAGGCTCCATTAAAAGCAACTGTCGGCTCATTTGACAATGCCAAAGCTGCTCGATTTCCCCCAAGATAAACCATAAAAACAGGACAGCCCAGCAAAACAGGCAGTTATTTCAGGAAAGATATGGTATAGAACAGGCAATACATCCCAATAACATTTCACAGCAAGGTACCATGCAGACGACCATACTTTTTGCCCTGACAACATGCACCTACTGTCAAAACATAAAAAAGATGATTGACAGCAATAATATTGACTTCACCTGTATAGAACTTGATCTTCTCTTTGGCCAGGAACGACGAGACAAAATGGAAGAACTCGAGAAATATAATCCGGCACGATCGTTTCCTACCACAGTTATTGGTGACAGGATTATTACAGGATACAGAATAGAAGAGATAAAGGCGGCCCTGGGCATAAGGTCGAACATCGATATTCTGCGGGAACAGCTTGGCAAGATTCACCAGAAAAAGGGATATTATCTCAACAGGAACGAGGAACGCACCAATGCCCTGCTGCAAGGTCTGCAAAGCAATCGTGAACGTTACGGCTACACAGCCTGTCCCTGCCGCCTTTCCTCTGGAGACCGAAAGCTTGACCGTGATATCATCTGCCCATGTATCTACCGGGAACAGGACGTTAAGGAATACGGAGTATGTTACTGTGGACTCTATGTCGCGGAAAGACTCAAAAACGAATTCGTCGATGATATCATTGTCCCGGAAAGACGTAAATAAGGCAGACAGCAAATATGGTTGACAGCGACAAACAGCAAAACATACAGGCAGAACTGCCAGCCCACTGTATCAGCCGGCACAGACCGGACAGAGAGTCCCTTCCATAAACCGCTCACTGAATACATAGTTACAGTTGGCACATTGGGCAAGACCTTCCGGCAAACCGACAACAGCCTGCTCTTCCAGAGATTCCTGCTCGGTGACTGTTGCTTCTTCCGCTGATGCCACAGCTGCCCGCTGCCCTGAAGTTTCCTGTACTCTCGTCTCAGCCTTTACCTCCAGAACCTCTCCGACAGTGACGTCCTCTGTTATTCTGAAAACCCAGTTACACTCAGGACAGCACACCTTTTTACCGGAAAGCTTCTCGGCAGCCTTGCCTTTTACATGACAGTGAGGACAAACAATTTTCATGGACAACCTCCAAAAGAAAATCCAAAACAGGATTGATACGATCACAGCAGCAACATTTCTGTGAAAAGGATGGAACAATGTTTAAAACAGACAGTGACCAGCTATCTGCTTAACAGATTACATTATTTTATGAAATGTATAACAAAGACTGGCTATAATTTCAAATGACTATACTATAATCAAAAAATTCCTGACTTTTCTATAAGTATTGTCAGGCAATCTTGCTGAAAGACAACAGGCTCATGAAAATACTGCACACATCAGACTGGCATCTTGGCCGCGCGCTATATGGTCGAAAACGCTACAAGGAGCACAGCCTCTTTCTTGACTGGCTCTACGAGCTAATCCTGAGAGAAAAAGTTGATATTTTGCTTGTGGCTGGAGACATTTTCGATACCACAACTCCCAGCAACAAGGCCCAGGAACTATATTACAAATTTCTTTGCAGGGTCGCCGCAGCCCCTGTCTGCGAACATATTGTCATCATCGCAGGCAACCACGACTCGCCATCATTTCTTACTGCTCCCAGGGAACTGCTGAAAAATTTGCAAGTTCATGTCACAGGCACAAGAGAAGAAAAGCTCGATGATGAAGTCCTGCTCCTCAACCATAGGGAAACAGGCAACCCTCAAGCCATTGTCTGTGCGGTACCGTACCTGCGGGATCGTGAGATACGGACTGCCGAAGCCGGAGAATCAGCGGCTGACAAGTACCAGAAACTCATTGCTGGCATTGAAGAACATTATCAGCAAATAGCAGATATTGCCCGGAAGATACGCCAACAGACAGGCAAGACGAACGTGCCCATTATCGGCATGGGCCACCTCTTTGCCGCGGGAGGAAAGACCTGCAAGGGTGACGGGGTTCGCGAACTCTATGTCGGTTCCCTTGCCTACCTCAATGTCCATAATTTCGCTGAGGGCTTTGACTACCTTGCCCTTGGTCATCTGCACGTTCCGCAAACAGTTGGCGGCCTGGAGCATGTCAGATATTCAGGCTCACCAATTCCCATAGGCTTTGGTGAGGCAAATCAAAGAAAATCTGTGGTGGTGGTTGAATTTACCCCAGAAGACCCCCCGGCTATCAAAGACATTCCGATCCCCCGTTTTCAGGAACTTGCCAGGGTAACCGGAGACATGGGAACACTTCTGAAATCCATAGCAGAATTAAAGGAACAGAACAAAGATATCTGGCTGGAGATTGAATACAGCGGAAAAAGCTTCCAGCCAGAGCTGCGTGAAAAAATTGAGGAGGCTGCTGCCGAAAGCCTTCTGCAAATCCTGATAATAAAAGACAACCGGCTTTACCAGAACATCCTTGAGACAGGCAAGCAGCAGGAAAATCTTGAAGACCTTGATGTCTATCAGGTATTTGAAAGATGCCTTGAAGCCCATCAGGTTCATGAAGATGAGAAAGAGCAGCTCATAATCAGTTACAAAGAGCTGGTTCAGGAACTATACGAGCAGGACAATAACAGCAATTAGCACCCCAAATAACCATGAAAATATTACAGCTTCGCTTTAAAAATCTGAATTCACTCTATGGAGAGTGGCAGATTGATTTTAGCAAACCGGTTTATCAAAACGAGGGTATCTTTGCTATCATAGGTCCCACTGGAGCAGGAAAATCGACCATTCTGGATGCTCTCTGCCTCGCCCTGTATGGCAGAACCCCACGACTTGCCAAGGTCAACAGGGGCAGTAATGAAATTATGTCCCGACACTCGGGGGAATGTTACGCAGAAGTCACCTTCTCCACCACCAAGGGTATATTTCGTTCCTACTGGAGTCAGCACCGGGCACACAGGAAAGCAAGGGGGCGACTGGCGGACTACAGGCACGAACTGGCTGATGCAGAAAATGGCACGATAATCGAATCCAAAAGAAGCCTGACCGCCAGGCTTGTCGCCGAGAAGACCGGAATGGATTTTGACCGCTTTACACGATCGATTCTGCTGGCTCAGGGGAGCTTTGATACCTTCCTGAAAGCAGACAGCGACCAACGTGCCCCTATTCTGGAACGGATAACCGGCACCTCCATCTACAGTGAAATTTCCGTCAAAACACATGAGCGCAAGAGCCGCGAGCAAAACAGGCTGGAGCTTCTGCAAGCAGAACTTGCTGGTATCGACCTGCTTGATCAAGAGCAGAAAAGGGAAATAAAGGAACAGTTAACCGAGACTGAATCCCGAGAAAAAGAGCTTGCCCGAAAGCAGAAGGAACTGAACGAAAAACTCAACTGGCTGCAAGGTATTGAAAAAATCCGCAGCCAGCTCACTGCCCTGGAGAAGGAAGCGACAACAGCTGCCACAGCAATCAGGGATTTTGAAGCGGATAAAAAACGACTGAATCAGGCAGTAAAAGCCGCCTCGCTGGAAGCCCAATATACAACCCTTGTCTCCCTGCGGACGCGACGCAGCAAACTTGAAGACAGAAAAGACGAAACAACAGCCAGAATCGACTCTCTCACCAGACAGCACAAAACAGAACAGGCAACGCTCATAAAAACAGAAAACATCCTTCAGCAGAAGAAGGATGAACAGCAGAAACTCCAACCGATTCTCACTGAGGTAAGAGAGCTCGACCAGCAGATGGCAGAGCGTCATCTGCAACTTGAAAAAGAGAGAACACAAGGCAAGGAAATAGCCAGGGAACGCCAAAGACAAGAAATGGAGATTAAAGAGGCAGGCAGACAGCAGCAGGAACAGGAAGATGCCAGAGCCAGCCTGATCGAATATAAACAAAGACATTACAGGGATGAACTGCTGGTCACGGAACTTACAGGACTAACCAGACAACTACAGCGAATTGAACGTATCACAGCTGATGGAATCGCACTGAAAAAAAAGCTGGATGACAGCAAAAAACTCATCAAAAAGGAACAACAAGAGCTTGCACAGCTGCAAGAAAACGAAGCCAGCCAGAGAAAACTGCTTGAACAGACAGCCGCGAATCTTGTCGCAAAAGAGAAAAGCCTCAAGGATATTCTTTCCGGGAAAAGCAGAGGAGAGTACCTCACAGAACTTGAATATTTGCAGAATGAAATAATGTATCTGCAAAAAATCCAGTCACTTGAAGAGGAAAGGGAAAGACTTGTCGCGGGCAGCCCCTGTCCACTTTGCGGGGCAACAGAGCATCCTTTTGGCAATGATAAACTTCCAGGCAAAAATGAACAGGAGAAAAAACTTCAAAAAATTAAAGATATTATAAAACAACTGGATTCAGTAGAAAAAGATCTGCAACTGAGCGGCAGGGAAAAGGACAAGCAAAAGCTGCAACTGGCAAACCTGCGTGGCGAACTCCGGGAAGCGACAGCAAGACTCGGGGCGGCGAAAGAAAACTCCAGATTACTTGGTAATGAGCGGGAACAGAAAAAGCACGAATTTACAACAATTCAACAGGAAATTACTCCAGTTCTCCAGGAGCTGGCCATTGTTTTCACACCGGAAAAACTCAAGGAACTCGGCAAGACCCTTGCCACCAGACAAAAAAAATGGCTGGAGGTCAACAAGGCTCTTGGCGAGTTTGACGAGGCAGCACAAAAACTTCTGGCCAGGAAAGAAACCGCTCTTGCCCTGTACAAGGAAGCCGACAAACAACAAAGATATAATCAACAACAACAGCGACAGTATAAAGCGGAGCTGGCGGAACTGCGGGAAAAACGAACAGGGCTTTTGGGCAGCAGAATCGCCACAGAGGTGGAAAAAGAGCTTAACAGCGAACTCGGCAAACATGAGAAACAGCTCGAAAAGTGCCGCCAGACATTCAACACAACAGACAAAAAACTTGGACAATTACAATCTCTTCTGGCAGAACTGAAAAAAGAGACAGGCAGCCTGCAAGCAAAACTCCTGATACAGGAAAATGAGTTCTCAGCAGCCTGTAGAGCCGCTCATTTTCCTGATGAACCCGCCTTTCTTGCCGCCAAAATGGAGCAGACCGCTCTTGAGCAACTGCAAAATCAGGAAAAGAGACTCCAGGAAAACATTACTGCAATAACAGCACGATTGGAGGATCAGCAAAAACAGTTAACAATCGAAGAAGGCAAGAATCTTACCAGTCAATCAATAGCAGAGCTGAGCGAAGAACTTGAGCCGTTAACTGAAAAAATTCAATCACTAGTGCAGCAGCTTGGTGCCTGCAAGCAGCAGCTCAAGGACAATGAACAGGCTGAACAGAAAATCAGCAAAAAACTTGGGCAAATAGAAGCGCAGAAAAAAGAACTTGCTAAATGGAAAAGACTGCATCAGCTTATCGGCTCAAACGATGGCAAGAAATACCGTAATTTTGCCCAGGGACTGACCTTTGAAATCATGGTACAACATGCCAACAAACAGCTGAAAAGAATGAGTGAGCGCTATCTCCTGATCCGGGACACAGCAAACCCGCTGGAACTCAATGTCATTGATAATTATCAGGCGGGAGAACAGCGCTCCACCCAAAACCTTTCTGGCGGCGAAAGTTTTATCATCAGTCTGGCTCTGGCACTGGGTCTTTCGAGTATGGCAAGTAAACATATCAGAGTGGACTCTCTCTTTCTTGATGAGGGTTTCGGCACCCTTGATGAGGAGGCACTGGAAATTGCCCTGACAGCACTATCCTCGCTCCAGCAGGACAATAAACTGATTGGTGTCATCTCCCATGTACAGCAGCTTCAGGACAGAATCAGCAATCAGATCAGGGTTATTCCGGGACCAGGCGGGAAAGCGACATTAACAGGTATTGGCTGCAAAAAAATTGATTAAACGACCAGAAATGCGACACCAGAAGAGCTAAAAGTCGCGATAACGCGACACATAAAAAGATCTTAGAACAAGACAACACAACAGGGAAAAGCCTGCACAGCTAGCAACGACTGACAAAAGAACAGATCGTCTTTTCAAAAAGCTTTGGCACGTTCCTTGAATATGTTATTAGTTGTCATACGAAACGAACAACTCTTATCAACCAACTTTCAATAAGGATAAAAAATGAGTAATAAAAAACGACTCTCTGACGATGATTTTGAAGCACTTGTACAATCTTTCCAGGAAGAATCCTTTGCAGACGCCCTTAAAGCCTACGGCGAAATCGGCTTTGAACGCTGGCGTAATCCCAAATTCAATGGCAAGATGGAAGACGCGGACACCGAGATGGCTTTGACAGGGAAATGTGGTGACACCATCACAATCTATTTAAAATTTGACGGGCAAAAGGTGAAAGACGCATCCTATACAACCACAGGATGCGCATCCAGCCAACTCGCAGGATCCTTTACCGCCGAACTGGCCATTGGCCGCAGCGCCGAAGAGCTTTTCGCCCTGACACCGACAGATGTTCTCAACAAGATTGGCAAACTGCCGGATGATGACCAACACTGCACTGAGCTGGCAATCGAGGTTCTGCACGAATGTGCCAATAAATATCTCATTGCCAATACATCAAGATCCTGAACAAAAGGTGTGCCCAACAACTGCTGTTAACTATCAACATCTGCATGGAGTCCTTATGTCTGAACAACCACGGTTAAAGGCTTTTCCCGTTTCTTTCTTTTCAATTACCATGGGGCTTTCCGGCCTGACAATTGCCTGGGAGAAAACAGTTAGCCTCTGCAATCTCTCTTATCCAGTTCATTATGGTCTGCTCCTTCTTACAGTTGCTGTTTTTACGCTCATTACCGGTTGTTACATTACAAAAACAGTACGCTATCGAGAAGCTGTGATCAACGAATTGAAACATCCCGTACAGTTAAGCTTTTTTCCAACCATCTCGATTAGTCTGCTGCTGCTGGCAATAGCATTGCTGCACCCTGCTCCACAGATTGCGAAGATTGTCTGGGCACTTGGTACGAGCCTCCATTTTCTGCTGCTGCTTTTCATCCTCAATTCCTGGATAAACCATTCTCAGTTCAAGATCCAACATCTCAACCCGGCCTGGTTTATTCCGGTGGTAGGTAATGTGCTGGTTCCCATTGCCGGCACCAGCTTCGGATATTATGAAATATCATGGTTTTTCTTCAGCGTGGGCATCGTGTTCTGGCTGCTCCTGCTTGCCATAGTGTTTTATCGTATCCTCTTCCACGACCCGCTGCCAGCAAAACTGCAACCAACCCTGTTCATCCTCATTGCACCACCTGCAGTGGCTTTTATCGCCTATGTCAAACTCAATGGCGGTATTGACGATTTTGCCAGAATCCTCTATTACCTCGGACTCTTTTTCACCTTTTTTCTCCTTACCCAGATACCCAGGTTACGAAAAATCCCCTTCTTCCTCTCCGCCTGGGCCTACTCATTCCCCATGGCTGCCATAACCATTGCCAGCTGGATAATGCTACAAAACAATGAACAACAAATTTACCAGATACTTTCTCTCAGCTTTCTTACCATGGTCAGCCTAATCGTAGCATTTTTATCGGTGAAAACCTTTCTGGCAATAATCAACAAAAAAATATGCCAGCCTGAGTAACAAACTCTCAATGCTACTTTGCAAAAGAAGGAGGCAGAAAAAATGTCAGACAAAATAGCCAATGCTCTTATCGAAGCCCTCAATGATGAATACAAGGCCCGGGCGACCTACCAGTGTGTTATCGAGCAATTCGGACCAATCCGGCCATTTATCAACATCATTGAAGCAGAGACCAGACACATCCAGGCTCTACTACCTCTCTTTCAGAGATACGGCGTGCCAGTTCCGGCAGACGACTGGAAACAGCGCATCAGCAAACCGGAATCAGTCATGGATGCCTGCAAAACTGGGGTAGAAGCTGAAATTGAAAATGCCGAAATGTACGACCGGCTGCTGAAAACGACAGAAGGATACCCGGATATTCAACGGGTAATGATGAATTTACAGAGGGCGTCCGCTGAAAATCATCTTCCTGCATTCCAACGTTGTGTCTCCAGAACTTCCGATCAGCGTGACTCGTTTGAAGGATGTTTCAGGGGCGGACGAATGAGAAGAGGCGGGAGAGGAAGAGGCAGAAATCAGGGAAGACGCTGTTTCTAAAAACCAGCCAGGATTCTTTACCCTCCTCTCTGCCTGCTCTCTGGCAACAAACTCAATGGTGTCATGGAAAATCAGGGAAGTACAAACCTCCCTGATTTTCCAGCAAGGATTAATGGTCGTATTTTTTCGCGTATTCCGCATCATTATACATTGCTTCACCATAAAGATCCTTGCCATAATCAGCGATAATCCCTTGCCCCGCATCTGAAGAAAGAAAATCGATAAACCTGCAAGCAACCTGCTGCTTTTCTTCACCTCCCTGTGGTTGGCAAAGACCGTGATAGGTATTAACAAGAAAAGGATCACCCTTGAAGAGAACTTTCAGGTTAGACAAATCTTTCTTACCGGCGACCCAAGTAGATGAGTCGGTCATAAAATAGCCTTTTTCCCTGTCTGCCTGTTTCAGGGTAGCCATCATAAAATCTTTGGTAATAATGTACCAATCACCAGAAGGCTTGACTCCAGCCTGTTTCCAGATAGCGAGTTCCTTTTTATTGGTGCCGGAGTTGTCTCCCCTTGAAAGAAATCTTGCCTGAATCCTGGCAATTTTTGCATATGCATCGGCAGCACTTACTGCACTGGCAATACCGGCGGGATCATCCTTTGGACCAACAATATAAAATTCGTTTGAACCAATCAGACTTCTTTTACTGGCCCAGCCTTCCGCCACAGCCTTTTTCTCAGCGGCGGGAGCATGCACCATGACAACATCTACCTCTTTCGCGTACAGCAGTTTCAAAGACTTACCCGAACCCGCTTTTACCCAGCACATTGAAGTCTGATGCTTTTCATTAAACGCGTCAGCCAGTTTTTCTAACAAACCAAGCTCGCCAGGACTTCCTGTGGCCAGGCTGAACATTGTTTCTCCCTTCCCATAAACAGCCTTGCAGGAAGCAGCATAACCTACTCCCGCGATCAGTAAAATCAGCAATGCCGCAACCAGACCACTTGTTAATTTCTTCAAATCTGTCATGCTCTTTTCTCCTTATATAAAGTTTTGAGAACAATACAGCTATGCCCCATTAATTTCACGATCTCGGACATAAGGCAAGAGATTTGTCACCCACTTCACAAATACCGACGAAGAATAACAAATGATAACCGCTGAATCCATAAACGGCGTGATTTTACAGCAATGAATTACAAATGCCTGTACATTTTATTCAACGGTTCAGGCATTACCGATTCTATCGCTGAAAAATACAAAGAGCTGTTTTTTATTCAGTTTCAGCCCAATATCTTAAATCATCTCTAAGTTCAAAAGAAACACCAGTAATCTGGTAAACAGGATCATACCGATAAGGGCGACAGGATACACCGTAGCATAAGCAGAAGAGGCATAGTGTGTTGCTGAAAGTTCGGTAACGGAGGCAAGACCTGGTGTACTGGTCATGGAACCCGTTATGACTCCGAGCATCCTGAGGAAAGGTAACTTTAAGACATATCGGCAGAGCAGCAGAGCGGAAATTAGCGGAACAATGGTCACTATGACACCGGCAAAAAACAACTCCATACCTGAAGAAGCAAGAGTCGCGAGAATAGTTGCGCCGGTATGGGTACCAATGGTAACCATGAACAGGACAAGTCCTAAATCACGGATGAAGGCATTGACATTGGCAGGAATTTCCCAGATAAAGGGACCGGTTTTATAAAGATTACTCAGGAGAACACCGGAAATCAGGATACCGCCTGTCGTTCCCAAGGTAAATTTCCCGGCAAAGGGAAAATAAAGGGGAATCTTCCCCAACAAAACTCCCAGCAGTAAGCCGATAAAGATTGGCAATAAATTTACCCGGTATGACTCCTCGACATTGTTGCCAAATATTTTGGCAATGTTTGTCAGTGAGTGCTGATCTCCAACAGCATGCATGACATCACCCAGATGGATGCGCAAATTTGGTGTTGGCGGCAGATCAATACCGTTTCGGGTAATTCTCGAGATCTGGACATTGAACACCTCATGACAATTTATCTGTGCCAGGGACATACCACTGATTTGGGCTTTGGAGACGACAATGCGTTTATTTTCAAGAGCCCTGTCAAACTCAATCTCGCTTTCGATACAATGACCAAGAAAAGGTTCGATTTGTTCAAGATCCTTTTTACGGCCAACAAGCCGCAGGTGATCGCCCTCTTTTAATATGGTGTCTCCTCCTACCAGTTCAGGCTCTGTTGCTCCTTTACGCAGCAGTCTTGTAAAAACAAACGGCACTATCCTGCTCAACCCCAGATCCTTGACTTTTTTATTAAAGATATTGGGATTACTCAGTTCGATATGATGAAATGTCATTGGCAGAACAGCCTTGTTTGCTTCATCATTGAGTCGTTTTTCTTCTTCAGGAATAGAAATTGCCAGGATTCTCGGCAAAATTTGCACAAAAAGAATAACTCCAATCACTCCGAAAAAATAAGTAAGGCCATAGGCTGCGGCTACGCCATCACCACTTGCCGCCTCAACAGCCACAGCAAGCCCGGGTGTACTGGTAAGAGCCCCTGCAAATAAACCTGCGGTAATTGAAGAATCAAAACC
>PDWI01004172.1_pt1 | contig 19618 bp, 12 predicted proteins | sample 1430891 | NCBI WGS metagenome assembly PDWI01 (sample SAMN01162508, study PRJNA174530) | Oral metagenome, whole genome shotgun sequencing project. | biome: Marine environment; feature: Marine mammal; material: Swab sample of the gingival sulcus; isolation source: swab sample of gingival sulcus...
TATCAATACAGAGATTTGGAAACATTCATATTTGCATTGAATGAAATTGTTTACAAAAGAATTACCAAAAGCGATAAGTACATTACTTTTTTCATTGCAGAGGTGAATTTGAAAGATAAAAAACTCAAATACATCAATGCAGGACATTATCCACCAATATTGTGTATGAATAATGAAATAAAAAGATTGGATGAGGGCTGTACAGTGATAGGTGCTTTTGAGAAAATGCCCGATATAAAAGAAACGGAACTCGATATAAGTGACGAAGCTATTATTTTAACATTTACAGATGGATTGACCGAACTAAAAAATATAAACGATGAGTTTTTGGAAGATACTCAAGTAGAGAAATTTGTACTAGATAATAAAGACTTAGACATTAAGGATTTTAATTCAAAACTATTAAGTGAAATCGACGAATTTAAGGCTTCTGAAAATTATGATGATGACATTGCCATACTAACCTGTAAACTATTAGAATAACCTAACGTAAAATAGCTTAATCAGATGTAATGGGGTACTATTTAAACCTTTTTTATCAAGCAATTTATTTTTAATTTACATAAAATAAAAATAAATTACAAAACATACCCCTACAAACAGATGGGAAATACCCGAAAAAATCTGTAGAGAGAATAAAATGATAACCAAAGAAATACCCACAATATTAGAGAATAATTTTAGAGTAAAAAAGAATATCATCATCTAAAAAAAGTAAAAGCAAGAAAAGAAGCCACGGAGCGATTCTGGATGTTCTTTGCCATCCACAAAAAACATCTTGGAAATAGGTCATAGAATAGTACAAAATCAAATACGTTAGTACGTATTTTCAATTAATAAGATGTTTATTGATTTTTTTCACAAGAGCAGGACCTTCATATATAAAACCTGTATAAATTTGAATCAAATCGGCTCCGGCATTTAGAGTATCCACTGCGTCTTGAGCACTGCTTATACCCCCTACGCCTATTATTTTTTTACTATCGTCCAATTTTTTTCTTAGGGTTTTTATAATTTTTAAACTTTTCAATCTTATCGGTTTACCACTAAGCCCCCCCATTCCTATAGATTCCAATGTTGCATCATCAAGATTTAGGTTTTCTCTGGTAATTGTAGTATTTGTAGCAACCACTCCGGCGAGTTTACTATTATTCACAATTTCTACGATGTCTTCGATTTGTCCTTCAGTTAAATCGGGAGCTATCTTCAAAAATACCGGTTTATTAGCTTTTAGACTTGTGTTCAATTCTGAAATACTCTCTATAAGTTTTTTCAAAGGTTCTTTATCTTGTAATTCTCTAAGATTAGGCGTATTAGGAGAAGAGACATTTATCACAAAATAATCGACATATCTGTACATTTCCTCAAAGCATATTAAATAATCCTCGACTGCTTTTTCATTTGGAGTCACCTTATTTTTTCCTATGTTTCCTCCGATGATAAGATTTTTATTTTTATGCCTTTTAAGGTTTTTCACACAATTGTCCACGCCATTATTATTAAAGCCCATTCTATTGATAAGGGCTTTGTCTTTTTTCAAGCGAAACAATCGCGGTTTGGGGTTCCCCGGCTGTGCTTTTGGCGTAATTGTTCCTATTTCCACAAAACCAAATCCCAAAGCACCGAGTTCATCATAAGCTTCGGCATCTTTGTCAAGTCCGGCAGCTAATCCTACCGGATTTTTAAAGTTTAATCCTGCGATATTTTTTTCTAATTTTTTAGACTTTATACTGTATATTTTCTCTAAAACATCAGTCATTAGTGGAATTTTTCCTACTATTTTTAAGACTCGAAAGACAATGCCATGCGCCGTTTCAGGACTGAAAGAAAATAATATCGGACGAATTAAACTTTTGTACATAGTCGTTGGGTTATTATGTAAAAAAATCAATCCAGATGTAAATCAAAAGATGTTATGAAATCTTGAATTTCCGGATTTTTTTTGACTAAAATTTCATATTTTTCCTTAGTCGATAATATTTTTTTCCTTTCGATTTCCTTGTGTTCAGGAAACCTTTTTAAATCTACCACCATCTCAATATCCAATGTGGGATTGTAATGTATTTCTCGCAACAAATTTATTAAATCTCTTTCTTGGCTCAATATCTCTTTAGATAAATCTGTCGGAACAAATATTTTAAGCCCTTTATTTTCCTCTTCAAACAATATCTCATTGAGAGCATTGACCACGATTTGAGACTTCACATTTTTTTTATACTCATCAACGGTCTTCAAGATATTATCAAAATCGAGATCAATCGGTTGTGTTTTATTTTTTTTTTCTTCTTCAACTTCTTTCATCATATCTTCCATTTTGGGAAGACTTAGAGAAGAATCTATAAGGGGTTTAGAAACTCTAGGCTGCTCTGTTTTTTGAAGTGGCACATTCTCCTCAACCTTTTTTGCCTCAATTTCTTTGTTGTCACTTTTCTTTTCAGAAGTATCTATGTTTTTTTGTATTTCTGTTTCTTTTTCAGAAACTGTAGTATTCTCTAGTGGTGGTCCACTATCTTTTTTTTTTACGTTTTCCTCACTGTATAACTCTTGGCTATAATTTATATGAGCTATTTTGCTAAGTGCGATTTCTACATGTAATCTTTTATTTTGTGCCAAAGGGTAATTATAATCGCACTTGTTCAAAATACTTAATGCAGTCAAAGCAAAAGACTTGTCAATCAAGTTGGCTTGGTCGATATATCTGTCTTTTAAACTTCCCTCTACTTCTAGTAACGAGTGAGTTTTAGAATCTTGACTCAGTAATAACTGACGTATATGTTCTGAAAGTCCTGTTATAAAAATATTGGTATCAAATCCTTTCCTGACGATATCACCAAGCACAAGCAACACGTTTGCCAAATCACTATTGAGCAGATAATCTACTATCTTAAAATAATAATCGTAATCAAGCAAATTCAAATCTTCCAAAACCTGCTTATAAAGTATTTTTCTTTCTTTTGAGGCACTAACTATTCTGTCAAAAATAGACAATGCATCTCTCATTGCTCCTTCTGCTTTTCTCGCTATTATGTTGAGAGCCTCTTGTTCGTATTCTATTTGCTCTTTTTCAGCTATCTTCTTCAGCTGCTTTACTATGTCATTTACCTGAATAGCCCTGAAATCATAGATTTGACATCTGGAAAGTATTGTCGGAATGATTTTGTGTTTTTCCGTTGTTGCCAGAATGAAAATCACGTGAGCCGGTGGTTCTTCAAGTGTCTTCAAGAAAGCATTAAAAGCTGACTTTGTGAGCATGTGTACCTCGTCGATGATAAACACCTTGTATTTACCTTTCTGAGGGATATACCTCACTTGCTCATCTATCAGCATTCTGATGTGATCTACGCTATTGTTGGAAGCTGCGTCAAGTTCAAATACATTGAACGAAGCGTTTTCGTTGAATGATTTACACGATGTACACTCGTTGCACGATTCGTTGTTGTTTGTCGGGTTTTCACAATTTACCACCTTTGCCAATATTCTGGCACAGGTCGTTTTTCCAACACCTCTTGGACCTGTAAATAAATACGCTTGCGCAAGCTGCAATTTGCCAAGTGCAGACTTCAAAGTGTCCGTTACATGCGCTTGTCCTACAACATCATCAAAGTTTGTAGGTCTATATTTTCTTGCTGATACGATATAATTACTCATAATAATGACTGCAAATTTAACTTTATATGAGTAAATAAAAAAACATGTGTCAAAAAACTAACACCGAGAGATAAAAATCAGCTATAGGCTATTAGCTAATTATTTTTATTGGTGCTAATTACTGTTGAATTATAAATTTTGAGAAGTTTCTCTCCGACCACTTCGTTAGAAAAGTTTTTGACAACAAATTCATGCAATTTGTTTTTATCGTAGTTGCTATGATTATTTATCATATAAATCATAGCATTTAAAAGAGCTTGTTCATCTCTTGGTTCTACTATGTAAACACCGTTACTACCTTCAAATTCCGGCACGTTTGGTAAATCTGATGTAATTACAGGCAATCCACATGCTAAAGCCTCTGCAATTACTATTGAAAATGTTTCAAAATTACTAAACATCACAAAAACATCATTGGCTTGAATAAACTCTGCGACCTCATGCTCTTCAAGCTTACCGTGCAATTTTAAATATTTATCCTCAATGTTATACTTATCTTTTAGCTCTATTACTTTGTTCAAATTGCCATCGCCTGCAATTGTAAAAACAAAATCACTTCTTATTTGAGATAACTTTTTTACAGTTCTTAGAATGCCGGGTATGTTTTTATTTTCATGAAAACTAGAAATGTGTAAAAATCGAACAATTTCATCCGTTTTTTCTTTTTTAATAGGACAAAAAATTTCAGTATCTATCACATTAGGGACTTTAATATAATTTCCTTTTATCCCTAATAATTCCATTTTTTCTTTAAGTCCATCAGATACGGGAAGTATAAATTTGCTCTTTCTTGAAACTAAATTAAATAGAGATTTAACCGGAAATAATATTTTTCTTGAAAAAAAAATGGTTGAATGTTCTGTGACTATGTAGGGTATTTTTTCAGTAATAGATATAAACCAAGCGATTATTGAAGAATAAATAAACACGTGAGAGTGTATTAAATCTATTTTACCCATTTCTTTTTTTAGAATTTTATATCCACGGTAATAGTACCAAAAAATCAAAATATATTTCACAAACGAGAATCTATATTTTCTAAAATATATTATTATCCCTTTAATGTTTTCATCATTTATGTGTACAATTTCTGATGATTTATCCTTTAGATTATCGTCCTGATATACCGTTAGTACCTTTGAGTTTGTATGATTATTTATTGTCCTAATGTATTTAAAAACAAAATTGCCATCATTAATAGATACCCTATTTGGAAACCAACTACATAGATGTAAGATGTTTAATTTTGAACTTTTATTATTCATTGTTTATTATTAAATAACACTTACAAATATATCATTAGATTGATTATTACAACTATTTTTGTAGCATATTATCTAATTATGAACAAAAACGATATACTTTTCTCAATAATTATACCAACCTACAATAGGGCTAATATGATTTCTATCGCTATCGAAAGTATCTTAGCACAAACTTATACCAATTGGGAATTGATTGTGGTGGATGATGGTTCTATTGATAACACGGGAGAAGTTGTTGGAAGGTATGATGACAAAAGGATAAGATATTTTTATAAAGAAAACGAAGAAAGAAGTGTCGCAAGAAATTTTGGTATTGACAGAGCGAAAGGGGACTATTTATCTTTTTTAGATGATGATGATTACTATCTACCAGAATTTTTAATTACATTCTATGAAGAAATTCAGAAAGTAAATAATTCATTTTCAATATTGATGTCTGATGAATATATTGAATATGAAGCTGGAAAAAGGATAAAAAATAGTAAACCCAAGGAATTATTAGACAATCCTGTTAGAATGTTGTGGTTAGTTCAAAGTAACATCAGACCTTTCATATTTAGTAGGAATATTTTTACATCGGATAAGTTTGATATAACTTGTCGTAATGAAGAAGACTTTAATCTTTTAATTAAACTTGTGTCTAAGTATGAATTACATTATATTCCTGTTCCTCTCAGTGTTTATATCCTTCACGATAATATGGGGACAAAGACTAAATTCGGAGATAATTATAAAAGCAATGCAGAAGTTGCTTTTTCTTGTATTGAAGACTTAATCTATAATGTGCCTAAAGTTTTGGAAAAAATACCACAAAATGAAGTATTCGATTTATATAATCACAAGGTATATGGTTATGCTAGTGCTGCAATGAAAAAATACCATTTTGACTATTGGTTCTATTTATTTAAGCAGCTTAAAATTAAGGGAAGCATTAAAAGAACAAGTTATTATTACTTATCGCTGATTGGTAGAATGCCATTGTATTACCTAAAAAATTTAATTAATAAAATAATAAAATAATAAAATAATAAAATGAACCAATTAATAACTTTAGAAACTATAAAATATTCTATTTTACTATCAATTTTCTTAGTATTGTTTTTACTCATCAGTTCTATGATAAAAAACAAAATATTACGGTTGTTCTTTTCTGTATTCGTTTCTTCGTTTGTATGCGCTCAAATGACTTCAGTGTATTTTACACGTTCATTTATTGGATATCAATTGCTAATTTAAGAGGGGTAGAAGGTATGTTGCAATTATTTGTAGTCCAGATGATAATAGGATTTGTAGTTTTTGTAATATTAACAGCAGTTTATTATTATTCGTATAATTTATTTTACAAGTTAAATCTTTTCTTTAAAAGCACCGGAAAACAATCAATTATTAAAGCTATTAGACCCTTTTCAATTGTATTACTTGTATTAGTTATAATTTTTGAAGGAAGTTTTATTAGAGATACTAAAAGTTTAATTCCCATTTTTGCTTCTAATTCTACTTCTGATTTTAATGATATCTTGAAAAAGTACAATATGAGTGATTATGTTACCCCAGATAAAATAAGATGTTCTGCTGGAAGTAATATTATCATAGTATCAATGGAATCTTTAGAAAGAGCTTTTTTGGAAGGAGAATATTCCTACTTAACTCCAAATATTAATAGTTTAAAAAAGAAATGGAATTATTTCGATATGAATCAAAATAGTGGTAGTAGTTGGACTAGTGGTTCCCTTTATACATATATGACCGGATTTCCAGCTTTTTTTGGCACAACATCAGCAAATGACATTTTTCAATCGGCATATTATTCTGATATATCAAGTATTTCTCACGTTCTAAAAAAAGCAAACTATGAAACAATATACCTTAATGGTAATACAGATCATTCCGGTGTAAAAGAAATGCTTAATGCATTTAAAATTGATAAAATAATAGACACCAGGAATACAAAAAAAACAGGATATGAAAGTGGTTATGGAATCAGAGATAAGGACTTATTTGGGCTTGCAAAAAAAGAATTGGGAAAACTTAAATCTTCTAATAAACCTTTTGCCCTGTTTATATCAACAACCGATACACATTTTCCAAATGGAATTTATGATAAAAGAATGGAAGCAGTCATTTCTAAAAAAGATTCCGATTTAGAATTTATGGTTGCAGCACTGGATTATTTGGTGGGAGACTTTATACAATTTTTACAAAATAATGACTTTTTAGAAAACACCGTAATTTATCTGTTTCCTGACCATCTAAAAATGGGAGATTCTTCAATGTTTAATAATTCAGGAAAAAGAGGTTTGTATTTATTAACAAATTCCAAAATGACACAAGTGTCAGGTAATACTATATCTCAAATAGACCTACCTAAAATTATTCTTGAGGGAGCTAATATAAATCACAATCTAAAATTTTTGACAAATTATATAAAAGGAAATAAGGAAGAATATATAAAAAAGAATATAATACCTATAACTGAAATAAATACTAACGGAATATTAAACCCAAGGATAGAGCCAATAAATTATGTATCTAAAAATTATTCAAGTTACAAAAAAGATACTTCCAGATACATTGCACATGCAGGTGGCAAAGTAGACGGACACATTTATACCAATTCTTTAGAAGCCCTTGATTTGAATTATAAAAAAGGTTTTAGACTATTTGAGCTCGATATTATTAAAACTTCAGAAGGAGAATATGTAGCAGCGCATGATTGGGAACATTGGGCTAAAATTACGGGCTATACAGGTGAAATTCCTGTATCTTTAAATCGGTTTTTAAGACAAAAATTGTACGGTAAGTTCACTCCTATTGACATGAAAGCTATAAACAAATGGTTCGGTGAACACAAGGACGCAATACTGGTAACCGATAAAATTAACAATCCAGTAGATTTTTCTGAAAAATTTATAGATAAAAATAGACTGATGATGGAATTATTTGATGAAAAATCTGTAGATGCAGGGTTAAAAGCAGGGATATTATCATCAATGCCCTCTCAACGTGTAGTTGATAAAATATCTAAAAATGATGTTAAAAAAATGGCACAAATGGGAATAAAAAACATAGCAATATCTAGAAATTTTATAGCGAATAATAAAGAGATATTACAAGAATTTAAAAAATATAATATTAAATCTTTTGCTTATCATATTAATTCAAAACCCAATATTGATGAATATTATGTAGTTAACTATGAAATGGATTATATTTGGGGGATATATGCAGATGAATGGAATTTTGAATAAAAAATACACTTGATACTTATAAAAAAATGAATGATATACTATTTTCAATAGTTATTCCGACCTACAACAGGGCTAATATGATTCCTGTGGCAATTGAGAGTGTATTGGCACAAACTTATACAAATTGGGAGCTGATAATTGTGGATGATGGTTCTACCGACAATACCAGAGAAGTTGTGAGAAAGTATTGCGATAAAAGGATAAAATATTATCAACAAGAAAATAAAGGTAGGTCAACAGCTAGAAATAAGGGAATAGATATTTCCAGTGGAAGTTATATTTGTCTTTTAGATGATGATGATTACTATTTGGAAATATTTTTATCAAATTTTTATACCGAAATAAAAAAACATAATCATTCTAGTATACTTTACATGTGTGAACAGTTTGAACATTATAACGAAAAATTAATTAGAATAAGACTAAACAAAAAAGAATTACTTAAAAATCCAGTAAAATATCTAATCTTAAAATCAAATAATTTACAGCCTTTTGTTATCCCTAAAAAAATTCTTGAAAAAGAAAAATTTGATTCTAGATTTGAATTAGGAGAAGATTTTCATCTCTTAGTTAAATTGCTTATTAACTGTAAATTAATTTTCATAAACAAGCCTATGTGTGTGTATAATAACCACAAACATATGACAATGAAAAGAGAATTGAATAATAGTCTATTTATAGATTTACGATATAACAGAATGGATGTTTTAAATGATTTACTTATAAACCATAGAAAAGAGCTAACTAATTTAGATGCACTAAGAGGGATTATAAAAAAACACAATCAAGTATGTTATTTTTATGCTAGTGCAGCATTAAAAAACGGTAATATGATATATAGTATTGATACTATAAAAAAAATAAAGTTAGATTATCTGAATATAATATACTTTTATTACATCCTTTCCATCTTTATTCGATTCCCGTACTATTTTTTGAAGAGTAAACTATAATATTTTTTTATAAAATACAAGTTTATCATAAATATAATACCTCGTTGTAAAAATAAACCTTAATGAGATTATAATTATAATAGATTTTAACACCACGTATTCAAGTAAGGAATGATGTTTTTTAAAATAGTAAAATAAGCTTTCCAGATAATATCCAAGTATTTCCAAGTACGACCTTTTTATACTTGATTGTCCTTGGTAATGAATGACTTCAGCTCCTGAAATAATGATATTTTTATACCCTTCTTTATTCAATCTTTTTTGTAAATCAGTTTCTTCGAAGTACAAAAAGAAATTTTCGTCAAAACCATATAGCATTTTAAATAATTTCAAATCTATCATCATTGATGCCCCAACAACAACATCTACTTCCGAACTTCCTACTATATTTGTGTAATTTGAAGTATTATTTGAAAATAAATTACGCCCTATTATTTTTTTAGATAAGATATTAAATTGGTATCTTAGCTCTGAATAAATTGTTGGAAACCTAAGAAAAGAATTAGCAACTTTTCCCTTTTCATTTTTAAGATATCCGCCCAGTATTCCAATATTTAAAGATTTATTGTTTTCATAAAAATCATATAGTACCTTAATAGTATTATTTTTTAAAATACAATCTGAATTCAAAAAATAAAGGTATTTGCCCTTTGCTATTGTTGATGCAATATTACAAGCAGTACTAAATCCAACATTCTTTTTATTTTTAAGAAAAATAATATTTTCGTTATTTTCAAAAAGCTCTATACTTCCATCGCTTGAGTTATTGTCAATTATAATAATCTCATAATCAATATTTTTAGTTGCTGAAATAACGCTATACAAGCAATTTTTTGTTATTTCTTTTGTATTGTAGTTTACTATGATTACAGAGACATCTAACATCTATAATAATTCTTTTAGTTTTCGTTTTAAAAAACGCAAGACTCTAATTGTAAAATTAAATAAAATTAAAAATGGAGACACTAATAAAGATAATATTGTATATCTTGAATTAACTCCATACTTAACTAAATTGTATTTTTTTTGTAATAGATAATACTCTTTACTATTTTTACTGAATTTCTCAAAATTAAGTTTAATAGCATTCAGAAATCCCTGTTTTATTTTTTGCCTATCTCTTGTTGCATTAAAATCGTGTAGTCTATAAATAGCTAATTGTTCATCAATGAAAACTACTTTTGGATATAAAGAAAATATTTCTATCCAACAATCCCAATCTTCGTTATTTTTTAATACTTCATTAAATCTAATCTTTTTTTCCTTAAAAAAAGATGAATTGAATAGAAAACAATGAATGGGAATTGATAATTCAGTTTCCCAATCTTTTATTATTTCATTCAAATAGTTTTGGGAAGTGAAAAATATTTTTTGCCTATGAGGAATTAATTTTTGGTTTTCTAAAAAATTAAAAGAACTTATTGATAATGAATTTTCACCTAATACTGATAGTGCCTTAACCTGTCTTTCTATCTTTTGTTCTGAAATTATATCATCAGAATCAAGGAACTGTATAAACTTACCATTTGAATTCTCAATGCCGATATTTCTTGCCCTCGAAACACCCTTATGTTCTTGGTATATGTATTTTAATCTAGAATCTGTATCTAAAAATTTTGCAACAATTGTTTCTGTATTGTCAGTAGAACCATCATTTATTATTATGCACTCCCAATTTTTATATGTTTGTTTTATTACGCTTTGTATCGTTTCAGTTAGAAACTCTCCCTGCATATAACAGGGAATTATTATTGATATCAAAGGTTCTTTTTGCATTTGGTAAATTTATAAAATCATTATTTGATATAAAAATATAGGTATTAATAATTTTAAATTGTGGGAAAAGAATTAATCAGGTTATCTAAATCTAAATTTATTTTTTTTAAATCAACTTTTTTTACAAGGTCTTCAATTTTTGTATAATTATCAATTTTTATAGGAATTCTTTTTGACCTTTCAAAGGATAAATAGTAGTCATTAAATTTAAAGTTGCCTCCAATTATTTGTTCTGAAAATTTAACCCATAATGACGGTATTTTATAGGCATCAGAAATAATTAAGCCGTGTAAAGAACTGGATATTATACACTCACATTCTAAAATTTCAGAAATAATAATAAGCGGGTTTTTATTTTGAACATCAATTACCTTTATTTTATTCGGTTTGGAGGAAGATATTTTATTAATCCAATTGTTGTTTTTGTCTATAAAGTGAGGAACTATTCCTATCTCATATTTTTTATTTATTTTGGGGTAATAAAACATTGGCATTAACAGAGCAGGATCGCCATATACTTTAGGACATTCCTGATTTAAATCTATTATTTTTTTTCTTGTCATAGGTCCTCTGACGGCATAAATTTTTTTCGGTGCTGATTTCCACGTGGAGTCACTAGATATAAAGCCAGAACCCCAAACGATAGAATTAGAGTTTGATTCATGGAGAATTGATCCTAGTGCCAACAAATGTTTTCTGTTAGAATATTTGTTGTATACATGATAAATATTTTTAGTTGTTAAGAAAGAGAGAATAATTGGACTCAAAAGATCTCCAAAATTTATTTTTTCTTTAAACCAATACACAGGCGTGTCACTTACCCTAATTAGATCTTGTACATAATAATAAGATTTTAAATATGTATTATTTAGTCTATTTAAAAATGAAATTAACATTTTAAATTTGTTTTTTTATTGACCATGAGTGCTCAACTAAGAATATTCTATTACTCAGAGGCATAAGAGAACTTTTGAAAAAATTTCCTGCAAAAACCTCGAAATTACTAATATTTGTTTTTGCAAAAACTATATTTTTATTTGATTCTATATATAAATCTATAAGATAGACCCCAATATTTAGAGGAATTTTAGGTATTTGGCATACAAATTCACCATGTTTTGGTATGTTATTAAATGTAGTATTGACAAGATTGTTATCACAAGAAAATAGAACAACTTGCTGATTATCTTTTATAATTATTTTTACTAGCAAATTTTTTAACTCTTCTTTTTTTTCATACCTAATTTTAATTTCAATATCATCTCCGGCACTTATAATATCTGATTTGTAGTTTGATTTATTTACTATTTTGATGTTTTTTATTTTAAAAAAGTTATTAGATATATTCAAAGCACTATCATTACTTGTTTTCATTGCATTTTCTTGGTACTTATTTACAACCTTTAATATATCTCCTTGATATTTTACTTTTCCTTCAGATAATAACATTCCTTTTTTGCATATATTTTTTACAAACCCTAAGTTATGACTTACGAATAATACTGTTCGTCCGTTATTTGCAACATCTTTCATTTTGCCCATACTTTTTTCTCTAAATTCCAAATCACCAACAGATAGAACTTCGTCAACAAGTAATATTTCTGGTTCTAGGTGAGCTGCTACAGAGAAAGCTAATCTGACATACATTCCTGAACTGTAATGTTTTACCGGTGTATCTATGAATGTTTCTATTCCAGAGAAATCAACTATTTCATTAAACTTCTTTTTTATTTCTTGCCTTTTCATTCCCAATATTGAACCATTTAGGTAGATGTTTTCTCTACCCGTAAGTTCCGGATGAAACCCTGTGCCAACCTCTAGTAGAGATGCTACTCTTCCCCTTAATATAGCTTTCCCTCTTGTTGGATAGGTAATTTTGGAAAGGATTTTTAATAAGGTTGACTTACCAGAACCATTCGGGCCTATTATACCAAAAACTTCCCCCTCTTGAATTTTAAAATTAACATCATCTAAAGCCCATATTTCGCTTTTGTTTTTATTTTTTATCGAAAAAATATTCTTAATGGATTGTCTTATATCTCCAAATTCCCTGCCGATAGCAAATTTCTTTGATAATCCAATAACTTCTATAACAGGAGGTGTCATTTATCTTACTTTAAATGATGATTACTCAAAGAATATCAGCAATATTCTTTTCAATTTTGTTGAAAAAATAAAATCCTGATAACAATAATACAATTATCGTAAACATACTTATGGTAAACAGCTCCCAATCGGTTTTGATATCAAAAAGGCTCCACCTTATTCCCTCAATAATTCCTGTCATAGGATTCAAATAGAACAACCACCTGTATGTCTGAGGTACTTCCAAAGCAGTATAAGCAATTGGGGTTGCAAACAATCCGATTCTAATTACAAAAGGAACAACGTGTCTAAAATCTCGGTATCTAATATTTAAGGCACTAAACCACACACCTAAACTGATAGAAGCAAGAATGACCAAAGTAATAAAAACAGGTAAATATACAATTTTATACGTATAACTATTTGCATATATTAAATAGAATATAACTGTAAATACTAAAGTAATCATCATATCAGGAATAGCAGAAATAGCCTTTGAAATCGGAAGGATTATTTTGGGAAAATATATTTTTTTAATCATATTTTGCGCTGTGATTAAAGAGTCGGTTCCTTGTCCCACAACATTAGAAAAATAATTCCATGCCAACATTCCTGTTAAACCAAACAAAATAGGATTAACACCAAAAGTATTGGCTTTTGCCACTTTGTTAAATATAAAACTCAACAATATAGCGGTAAATAAAGGTTCGATAACAGCCCAAAGTACACCCAATATCGTCTGAGCATATTTAATTTTAAAATCCCTATACGCTAGGGTAAATAACAATTCTCTATACTCTACCAATTCTTTAATCCTTGATTTTATATTTAGCCCATTCTTATTTTCAATTACTGTTTTCAAATACAATATTTATAGCCCTATCTCAAAATCACTAATTTACCAAATCCTTTTTTGAAATATTTATCATCGTTTTCTCCTTCTCTTTTCATCAATTCAAATTCTTTTCCCGCAGAATTTACCGCGGTAACTTTGTACAGATAAACGCCGTTTGCCAATTTTCTACCAAATTCATCTGTTCCGTCCCAGGCGTTTTGAGAGATATTTTTTCCAAACTTAAAATCTCCAAGCTCAACATTTGTCAACTCTCTAACAATTTTACCGGATATCGTCATTATTTTAATAACAATACTTTCAGGCATTTCAACTCCTGTTAAGTCAAATAAAAATTTTGTTTTTGTAGAAAATGGATTAGGATAATTATAAACATTTGATATCTGCTCTTTGAGTATGATTTTAAACGAAATCTTATAATCATTTTCTCCCGATAAATTTCCTGTAATATCGGTAGTCTGTACTATCAATTGATATTCTCCTTCTTCATTAAAGAAATGGTTAAATCTTAATATCGCCTCGTTATTGTCTATGGATGTTGCCGGTTCGAAAGTAATTTCAGGATCATTCTCTACATCTATATCTATTTGATTTTCACTAGGGGTAATAAGAGAAAATTTCTTAAAAATTTTCTTATCATTTAACAATAAGTATTTATTATCATCTCTTACCCTTACAATTATTTCTGATTTTGGTGTAATCAGGTCTCCGTCCATTATATGTTCTCCGTTAAAAGTAACATCCATCATAGGATTATTAATATCTTTTCTTACATAAAATCTCTTTGAACCAATATTATTGAAATAATATTTTTCTTCTTGATCGTTATCGGGATTTATCTCTACTCCAAATTCATTAATACCAACAAGCTCCAACGTAGGGTATTCAAAATCTATGTAGTAGTAAGAACTAGATTTTAATGGAGCATATCTTTCGTACTTAATTATTTGTTCGTTGTTCTTTTTCCTAACCGTATATTTAACAAGCAAACTGTCCATATCGTAGTTTGTATTATTCAGTACTTTTGTTTTAAACTTTAATATGTCACCATAATCTAAAGTGTCACTTTCAAAATAAGAATCTTCATTATTTACCAAAATAGCATCAGGAAATCCTGTATAATACACTCTCCAAAAATCTAACTTGGGAGGTGTTCTCTCTACTTTATCTTCTACTTTCCATTCCAATTTCAAATATGGATACAAATCAGGATTGATATTTTGCAGATCTAATTCAGATACAGAGCTTAAACTGTCAACTAGAATTTTATCCGTAAGTTTTTTATTTAATTTATAAATAAACAGCTCTGTTTTATCATCAGGTTCTTTTGTGCTTAAGTCCTCTCTCCATACCAATTTATTCCATTCTTTTGCAGGTCCTACTATACTAGATTCAAAGCTTCCTCTACCCTTGTAATCAGATATTGTAAACTCAACAGTAAACTCATCATCAAAAGTTTTTCCAATTTCCTCAGCAATTACACCGGCTCCTTTTTTTAAAACAAACACATAAGGTACAGTCCCTTTTGTCTCCATTAGTCTTATTTTTTTAGCACCATAGCTTTCCAAAACACTGAAGATACTATATCCCACTGCAATTGAATCATTTGCCCAGTCTTCGGGATTTAGTCCATTAGATACCTCTGAATCTAAAATAGTATAAATAAATACAACTGTAGAGTCAGGATAATCTTCTAATAAATCTTTAATACCTATTCTTTGTTCTTTTTCGTTGGTTTTAAATGCATACATGTAATCCTTGGTTCCTGACAGTTTGCCATAATCTCCTTCCGGTTTTTCCCAACCTCTATTACCAAATCCTGCAATAGCAATACAAGGTCTCTTATTTACCGGATTAAGGGTATTCCAACCTACTCCATTTAACCTTAATACTTTTCTATTATCAGGCTTGTATTTTCTACCTTGTATTTCTATTCCATAATAAGACTTATCAAACACAAAATCCCTTTTCTTATTAATCCTAATTCCTTCTTCTTTGTTATCTTTTGCGTACTGGAAGTAGTGGCTTTGATTCCATCCTTCTGAGCCATTTTCTAAATATACAAATGAGCTGTTTTCCCACAGATACGGAGAATTAGTTCCTGTACTATCCGGACTTATACGCCAATAGTAAACTTTGTTATGCTCTAAATCTATATTGGGTTTCCACTCAATCATTCCCCCCTCTGATTTTATTATATTCGATTTTTTGAAAGAGCTATTAAACAATTCGGTAGTGTCTATTTCGAAAAGGTAATCTGTAGAATTAACAAAATAACTATAGGTTGAAGCTTGCAGCTTTAACTCCTTGTCAGAAACTATACTAAATTCATTAGGATAAATCGGCCGTGCTCCTGAATTTACTATGTAAAAACAGTATTCTGTATTACCGTTTTTATCCAAAAGTGAATTATTTTCTTCTGCATCGGGAGAAATAAATTCTTCGATTTCATTGTAAGGATCCAATAACACTGAAAAACAGTTTTGTCCTCTTCCTTCAATTCCTTTTGTGGGCAATTTTAGAGAGAAATTTTTTCTGTAAGCTGGAGATTTTATTTTTCTAATTATTGTATCTATTTTCCCACTTGGCAAAGTTCTCAAAACTTGTATTTTTAGAGAATCTTCAATATTATAACCCAAGTTTACAATATCAAAATTTAATTCAAAATTTTCTAAATTTGACTGAATAATCCCCGGAGTAGTACTAATGGTTGAATAATCAGTAGTATAATCCGGCCCTTTGTGGGCATTTAAAATAATAGCAGGATCTCCATGAAACGTAAATTGTTGTTTTAAAGTAATGAATTTATGGTCATTGATATCTCCCATTTCTTCAATGGATTTTCTTATTATTTTACCAAGACCTTGGCCATACATTGTACCTGTATTATTGTATATGTTTTTACCCAATCGAGGTAATACCCCTGTAAATCCGGTACCGCTTGTTCCCGCGTATACAATTACTCCTTTGTCGTTTAATACAAACTTTTCACTTTGACCATCTAAAGTGGTGGTGTGAATATTTCCCGAATAACAACCTAAGCTGTAAAACACGGGAAACTTATTTTCATTGTAAAAATGAGAGATATTAAAATCAGTACCTGTAACTCCGGCATGTCCATAAAATGTAACTATGGCAGCGCCACGTTCAATATCTTTAATAATCTGCTCTGTTACAGATTCCTGAGCATTACCGCTACTTCTTTCATAAGTATGGGTAAATCCTCCAAATTTATTCTCTTCAATTATTTCAGACATTTTTTCGAGAGCACTACGCGTTTCTTCTACTAAATTTCCACTACCTCCAACCAAGTGAATAATTTTTTTCATCCACTCTTTCCCCTCCAAGGTCTGATCAAAATCCTCATATCGAGCCTGTTTTTTTACTTTGTTGAGATATTGCTCTATTTGTGAATAATCTCTAACTGCAATTCTTCCAATAGCAATTACAGGTGTATCGGTATTATATCTTGACGCTAACAAATTATCTGAACCGGGCGAACCATAAGTGGGTATAAAAAATTTGTTAGCCGGATCATCCAACTGTTCTTGTGTTCGTATGTAATTATACTCAAGTCCCTTGCCTATGATAAATATATACTCGGGATTTGTAAAATGATCTTTTAAATAGATAATAAAATTATTAATAGCTTGAGAATGATTGGATATACCGTAACCAAAATTTTCGTAAATATCATCAATATCAACGGACAAAGTGTTAAATCCACGACCTTCTTCCGAAGAGCGATAATTCTCATATTCAGAAACCCAATTAGTACCACTTCCGTCAATAAAAGCGTCTAAATCAGAAATAATGATATAATTTTTATCTTCATACTGTTGGTAATTTTTAAATTCTACCTTGTCGATAGAACTGATATTCACAATGTCTGTTACGGTGTTTATCAATATAAATTTACGATCTTCTTGACTTGGTTGCAACTTGAATTTAACCTTATTATCATTAATTTCGGGGATTAATCTTTCATCGTTTACAATATCATAAAGTACAATCTTTCCCCCTGAATAGTCAAAGTTTTCAATTTCATAATATCTTTCAAAAGAACTTGCCAAGACATCAAACTTGAAATAAGTTTTGCCTTGAAAATCAAATTCTCTTGAATATTTTAAGTTTGCAACAGATATAGCAACTCTATCATTTAGATCTGTATGAAAAGTTCCCTCTACTTTTACTTTCATATTACTATCAAAGGAACTATAGTCAATATCCTTCTTAAACTCGCTACAAACCTTACCATCCCTATTGAAAGAGTTTAAATGTTTATCATTAAGAGAAACCTTAATAACATGCTTTCCATTACTGGTCGTATACCTAAAACTCAGTTCAGGTTTTATGCCTACATCAATAAAGTTACTTGTTTGAAACGAGAAAGTATTTGAAATCTGTAATGGTGTACCAAATCCCTCCCCCGGCAAAAAATCTGATTGCTTGGTGTGGAAAGAATTGTCTTTAATCGGTTTATTAAATTTTGAAGAAAAAACCAATTGCTCATTATGAATATAATATTCTTCTTTTTCCGGTAAATTACCACTCGTATCATTCTCCGTTTCAACAAATCTTTTATTTGTGGAATCCTTTGACCACGTCAGATAATAAGGAGCCACATCCGAAAAAAGACTATACTCCGGATTCAGAATACCACCTTTATCTCTGTAAAGATAATAATCCATTTGAGAACGATTTCTTTCTGCGTAAAACTCAATGTAATCATCGCTACCAAATATAGACGAGGTACTTGTGTATAAAGGCACCTCTTTTCCGTAAACGAAAAGTTGAAAATCTTTCCCCTCAATACCGTTAACATTTATCCCTGACTCTACTAATTGCTGATATGTTACCCTATAAATACCATCCTTGGAAATTGGGATCTTATAATATTCCTTGTCGTAGTCTATCCACTCATTACCATATTTAACAGTACCATCAGTTTCTATCATCTGAGCACTCAGATTCACTAAAAATATCGATATCAACATCGAAGTAAAAAAAATTATTCTCATTATACTATTTTTTTCATTAATCAATTTATGAATAAAAATCAAAAGGCAAATATATATATTATTTCAAAAAGTAATATAAAAATACTTAATAATCTTATAAAAACCACATTAGTGACGATGCAATTATTTATTCCCCCTAATTTTTACTAAAAAAATAACAAACATTAATTAATTATATGTCATTTGTGATTCTAACAGTGTTACTTTAAGGGAAGCTCTAAAAATTCAAAGTTTAAGGTTTGCGATTGAGGGGAAAGCGGAGTTTACTAAAGTAAATGAGCATTTTACCGATTGAGTATAACGCAGAAGTTTGGATTTTTAGAAGTCCCCTTAAGTTGAGTTACTTCCCCTTTCCCTTTATCAATACCAGCAAGGTGTAGAATAGTATCTTTATATCCAAAGTGAGTGACATATTTTCGAGGTATAACAGGTCGAATTTCATTCTTTGCAACATTTGTTCTACTGTAGAAGCATATCCGTATTTCACTTGTCCCCAAGAGGTAATTCCGGGTCGTACGTTTAATAGTTTTTTGAAGTGAGGCGATTGTACTGCAATTTTGTCTATGTAATATTTTCTTTCAGGTCTAGGGCCTACAAGGGACATATCTCCCTTTAGTACGTTCCAAAACTGTGGTAATTCGTCTATTCTATATTTTCTCATGATAACGCCCCATTCGGTTATTCTGGCGTCATTTTCGTGCGATAATTGTGGTGTATCCTTTTCCGCACCGACATACATTGAGCGGAATTTTATAATATCAAAGGGCTT
>PDWI01004173.1_pt1 | contig 19618 bp, 13 predicted proteins | sample 1430891 | NCBI WGS metagenome assembly PDWI01 (sample SAMN01162508, study PRJNA174530) | Oral metagenome, whole genome shotgun sequencing project. | biome: Marine environment; feature: Marine mammal; material: Swab sample of the gingival sulcus; isolation source: swab sample of gingival sulcus...
TATAAGTGAGCCAACCAAAGAGCTAAAAGTAAACGATATATTTACAGTAACAGCTACAATTCAGCCAGAAGATGCAACAAATAAAAATATAACATGGAGTAGTAGCAATGATAACGTTGCCACAGTAAACGAAAACGGACTAGTAACAGCCATAGCAGAGGGAACAGCCGATATAACAGTTACCACAGAAGATGGAGGTTTTACAGCAACATGCAAGGTTACAGTAACCAAAGGCACAGGCATAAACGATAATATTGCACACAATATAAATATATACCCAACTATTGTAAGCAATGGTTTTGTAGTAGAGACCTCACAGGTCTCAAAGACCTGTGAGGTCTGTCTGTTAGAAATATACACCCTAACAGGCAAGAAAGTGAAAACCATAGAACTAACAAGCCAAAAGCAGTTTGTAGATGTTAGCAATTTACAAGCAGGTGTTTATTTTGCAAAAATAGGAGGAGAGGTAGTTAAATTTATAAAGCAGTAATAAAATAAAACCTTATAATAGGTAGGGGCGAACACTTTGGTTCGCCCTTATTTTTTATAAAAAAATATTTTATAATTTAGGATAATTATTATTTGTTAATTTATAGGCTATTAGCCTTTAGCTTTTAGTCTTTAGCTACTTTAAACCTTACAAATTTAAAGTTTTAAAATTTGATGAGTTTTGCACACATAAATATTATAATTATCGTAGGTAATTTCCTAAAAGCCAAAGGCTAAAAGCTAAAAGCCTTAATTTGTATATTTAGAATAAAGTTGTTTTATATAACTTTCGGATGTTAGTGTCAAAAAATAATAATTTAAGCACTTAAAACCGATGAGCTTTGTTGCTCCATCATTTTTCGCAGATTCAGTATAGCATATCGCATACGCCCTAAAGCGGTGTTAATACTTACATTTGTAATGTTTGCAATATCCTTAAAACTCATATCAAAATAATACCTTAGCTTAATAATTTCTAATTGTTCCTTAGGTAGTTTTTGTATTAGTTCTTTTATTTCGTGGTGTTTTTCATTCCTTATAATATCGTTTTCCGAATTTCTGTCCGACGAGCCAATAATATTGAATAATGATAATTCTGTATCGCCTTCAGCAATAGTTTTTATGTGCTTCGCTTTGCGGAAGTAGTCAATTATTAAGTTGTGAGCAATACGCATCGCCCACGATACAAACTTGCCGTTATCTTTATATTTGTTGGTGTGTAACGATTTTATTATTTTAATAAATGTATCTTGAAAAATATCCTCTGCTAAGGCTTGATTTTTCACCATTAAAAAGATATAAGAATATATCTGATTTTTATGTCTGTTAATTAATATTTCAAATTTTGATTTATCTCCGTTAAGATATAGTTTTATTAATTCGCTGTCGTTATAGTCAGTAGCGTTCATAATTACCTCCTTATTTGTTGTTAATGTTCGTATAAATGATAATCGGTAAAAGAAAAAAGGTTTTCTTCCGTAAATTGATTATCTGCAAATTAAGTTTGTAATTATGTGTCTATAAGCGTTCCTCCGTTATTTTAGTTTAAAAAGAGAACTACAAAGATAAAAAAAATGTGATAAATTCAAGAATTTCACTTAAAAAAAACAATATTTGCATTGTTTTTAAGGACAAATGAATAGAAAATGAGCAATAAAACAACAAATTCATATATTGAGATAAAAGGGGCAAAAGTTCATAATTTAAAGAATATCAACTTAAAGTTAGAGCGTAATAAACTAATTGTTGTTACAGGTGTTTCGGGCAGTGGTAAATCGTCGTTAGCTTTTGATACGCTTTACGCTGAAGGGCAGAGGCGTTATGTTGAGAGTTTATCGTCGTATGCTCGTCAGTTTTTAGGACGAATGAATAAGCCTGAGGTTGATTTTATAAAAGGTATACCACCAGCAATTGCTATTGAGCAAAAAGTTAATACCAATAACACGCGTTCAACGGTAGGTACATCAACCGAGATATACGATTATATGAAGTTGCTTTTTGCTCGTATTGGTCAGACTTATTCGCCTATTTCGGGCGATGTGGTTAAAAAAAATAATGTGCAAGATGTTGTAGATTATATTGTTAGTCTTTCTGCCGATGCTAATGTTTTATTATTGTCGCCTTTGCATATCCCCCAACAACGTACGCTTAACGATATGGTAGGTATGCTTATTCAGCAAGGGTTCTCGCGGTTTGAGGCTGATGGTAAAATAGTAAAAGCAAACGATTTAGATACCACAAAAAAATATAAAAGCATAAATATAGTTATTGACCGCATAAGGGTTGCAACCGATAACGATACGGTTAGTCGTATTGCTGATTCTGTGCAAACAGCATATTTTGAGGGCAACGGAATATGTATTGTTAAGCAGATGGATAACGATAAGCAAAAAATATTTTCGAGCAAGTTTGAGGCTGACGGAATAACCTTTGATGAGCCGTCGGTAAATATGTTTACTTTTAATAACCCAGTGGGAGCGTGTCCGTTATGCGAGGGTTTTGGGCATATTATTGATATTGACCCCGATTTAGTAATCCCAAATAAAAACCTTTCGGTGTACGATGATGCTATTGTCTGTTGGCGGGGCGAGAAGATGCAGGAATGGAAGAATAAACTAATATATTCAGCATCAAAATTTGATTTTCCTATACATAAACCCGTTAAAGATTTGACGGACAAACAAATAGAATTACTATGGACAGGCAATAAATATTTCTACGGATTAAATACATTTTTTGAGCATCTGAAAAAGAAAGCCTATAAAATTCAGTATAGGGTTATGATGTCGCGATACCGAGGGCGTACCATTTGCCCTGATTGTAAGGGTACGCGACTGAATAAAAATGCTAATTATGTGAAGGTGGCTGGTAAAAGCATATCGGAGTTGGTGTTAATGCCAATATCGGAACTTGCTGAATTTTTCAGCTCGTTAACTTTAGACGATTACAATAAAAAAATAGCAGAGCGTATTTTAACCGAAATAAATAGCCGAATTAGTTTTCTGCAAGATGTTGGGTTGGGTTATCTTACCCTTAACCGTTTGTCGAGTACGCTTAGTGGTGGCGAGAGTCAGCGGATAAACCTAGCTACGTCGTTGGGTAGTACGCTTACAGGTTCGTTGTATATTCTTGACGAGCCAAGTATTGGTCTGCACTCACGCGACACAATGTTACTAATAAAAGTTCTGCGAAAGCTACAACAACTTGGGAATACGGTTATTGTGGTTGAACACGATGAGCAAATTATGCGTTCTGCCGATGTAATTGTAGATATAGGTCCGTTGGCTGGGCAATTAGGTGGCGAGGTGGTATTCTGCGGAACAGCCGAGCAGATAGATAAGGACAAGAATAGTTTAACTGCCAAATATTTAACAGGCGAATTGTCAATACCCACGCCAAGTAAACGACGTAAGTGGAGTAATTTTATTGAGATAACCGATGTTTACGAAAATAATTTAAAGAATATATCGGTAAAATTTCCTCTCGATGTAATAACAGTAGTTAGTGGTGTTTCGGGGTCGGGTAAATCAAGCTTGGTAAATAAGGTTTTTTACTCAGCTCTAAAAAAACATAAAGGCGAATATGTTGATAGTACAAAAATAAAATATGGCGAGTTGCGTGGTGATATTAACCTAATTGACGATGTTGAAATGGTTGACCAAAATCCGATAGGTAAATCATCGCGTTCAAATCCAGCTACTTATATAAAGGCTTACGATGAAATACGTAAGTTGTTTGCAAACCAGAAATCGGCAAAATTGATGGGGTTCAAGTCCTCACACTTCTCGTTTAATATTGACGGAGGACGTTGCGAAGAATGTGCAGGAGAAGGGACTATTACTGTTGAAATGCAATTTATGGCAGATGTCCGATTAATCTGCGAAAGCTGTAAGGGTAAGCGTTTTAAAAACGATGTGTTAGATGTAAAATACAAAGGTAAAAACATAAGCGATGTGCTTGATATGACAGTTAATGAGGCGGTTACGTTCTTTACTGAAAACCCCAATAATATAACACAAAAAATAGTTGATAAATTAAAGCCTTTGGTTGATGTCGGTTTGGGTTATGTTAAACTTGGTCAATCGTCTAATACGCTTAGTGGTGGCGAGAGTCAGCGTATTAAGTTGGCGTCGTTTTTAAGTAAGGAAAAGCAATCAAAACCAATGCTTTTTATTTTTGACGAACCAACAACAGGTTTGCATTTTCATGATATTAATAAGTTAATAGATGCTTTTAATGCCTTGGTTAAAAAAGGTAATTCTATAATTATAATAGAACATAATCCTGAGATTATAAAAAATGCCGATTGGGTAATTGACTTAGGTGCAGAAGGCGGTAAGCAAGGTGGAGATATTGTTTTTGAAGGAACACCAGAGGATTTGGTTAAGTGCGAAAAATCCTATACTGGTAAGTATTTGGACGGGTTGTGTTAAATGGCTATATTAATTAAGAATTAAGCAACTTTATTCTGAATATACTAAATATTTTTTAACCGCAAAGTTCGCTAAGAGTTTTCGCAAAGTTCGCAAAGGGTCTTTGCGTTTCTTTGCGAAAGTTTTGCGTTCTTTGCGGTTAGAGTTTTTATAAGCTAACGTGAGTTCGACCTAAGTAAGTATAATAATAAATTGATAACTAATCATTAAAGTGATTATTATCAAAAATGGTCGGAAGTCAGAAGACCGAAGACCGAAGTTTCGGGGTTGCAACTGTTAAATGTAAATAATTAGTAACTACTTCCGTCTTCTGACTTCCGACTCACGATCTAACATATTTATATACAGGTAATTATATTGATTAAATATTGAATTATTATATCGAACTCACGTTAAGCTAATATTTATATGGCTAAGTCAAAATTTTAAAATTGCAAGATTCAAATAAGCCAAAGGCTAAACACAAAAGGCTAATAGCTTGTATTTTAATAATTAAGCAACTTATATCATAAATAATTTAACATATGTGCTATGTAAATTAAATTTTTATGCATAAATTTAAAGCATTTATTAATTAAAGATTTAAAATTATGGATAAAAAATCACACAACATTCGCACAATAATAGTATTTGTAATATTATTATGTGTATCGGCTTTAAATATAAAAGCCCAAAACGTGGGGGACGTATTTAAAGTAGGACAGCTTTCATATATGATTTTTAAAACTTCCCCTGCTGAAGTTTACTTAGTTGGCGAGGCATCGGAAAGACCTAAGGGAGACGTTATAATTCCATCACAAGTAAAGTTTAAAGATGTTGATTATACTGTTACTACTATTCAACGTTTTGCTTTTAATAATTGTAAAGAATTAACTTCTGTACAAATTCCGAAATCAGTAATAAAAATAAATCCTAATGCTTTTATAGCTTGTACTTTGTTAAAAGCTATAAATGTTGCCGAGGATAATCCGAATTATATGTCGGAAAATGGGATTTTATTCACTAAGGATAAAACAGTATTAGTGCAGTATGCCATAGGTAAAACAGAAACAGAATATGTTATGCCTAATACTGTAAAAATAATAGAAGAAGGGTCGTTTTTTTGTACTACATTAACAAAGATAACAATACCTAATTCGGTAACAACTATTGGGAAAGGAGCTTTTGATAGTGCTCATCTATCTTCAATAACAATTCCTAAATTGGTTACAAATATGGGAGAAAATGTTTTTTATAGATGCACAAAATTAACCTCAATAAATGTAGTAGAGGAAAATAAAAATTACTCATCAAAAGATGGAGTGTTGTTTAATAAAGAGGTAACTACATTAATAAAATATCCAGAAAGCAAAGAGGATAAAGAATATAAAATCCCTAAAACAGTAACAAATATCGAGTTATGTGCATTTGCAAGTTGTAAGTATTTATTTTCTTTAACTATACCTAAATCTGTTAAGCAAATTGGACATACTGCTTTTGCTTGGAGTAAAATATTAGTAATAAATTCGGAAATAGAAGACCCAAGTAAAGTAACATTAGGAGGAAGGCTGATATTTTATTTAGATAAGGATAATTGTAAATTATATGTGCCATCAGGCACATTGGCTAAGTATAAAAATGCCGAACAATGGAAAGAACTAAAATATATTATAGAAGAAAAAGTAACAGGAATTAGCCTAAATGAAACAAGTAAGGAGTTAAAAATAAATGAAACTTATACATTAGTACCTACTATAAATCCAGAAGAAGCAACTATTAAAGAGCTTACTTGGGAAAGTAGTAATGCCAAAATAGTTAAAGTAGATAATAAGGGAGTAATTACAGGTGTTGCAGATGGCGATGCAATTATAACAGCTACTACAATAGACGGTAATTTTAAAGCAACATGTAATGTAAATGTTACCAAACAAGCAGTAACAGGCATTACTCTAAATGAAACAAGCAAAGAGTTAAAAATAAACGAAACATTTACATTAAAAGTAACGCTAAAACCAGATGATGCAACCAATAAAAATATAACATGGATTAGTAGCCAAACCGACATTGCCACCGTAGATAATAAAGGTGTAGTAACCGCCCTTGCCGTAGGCAAAACAACCATAACCGCCACCGCCGAAGATAATGGATTAACTGCAACTTGTGAAGTTACAGTAACAAAAGCTACAGGTATAAATGATAATACAGCATATGATATAAAAATATATCCAACCCTTGTAAACAGTGGTTTTACCATAGACTATTCAAATATTAATAAAGTTTATATATTGAATATTTACTCACAGACAGGCAAAAAAGTTAAGACTGAAAAGCTAACAAACAACGAACAATTTATTAATGTTAGCAGTTTACAATCAGGTGTTTATTTTGTTAAAGTGGGCGAAGATATTATTAAGTTTATGAAGCAATAAACTAATTTTTAAGATGTTTAAAAAAAAAATATTAGGGTGTTCAGTAAAGTATTGAACACCCTTTTGTTTGCTTTTATAAATTATCTTATTTGCAAAATCAAAACCTCTTTTCTTTCTTTGCAAACAAAGATTTTGTATAATGATAAAATATTTCGGTAAACTCATAGTTTTTCTTTTTATTTTAGGGGTAAGTAATGGTGCAAGTGCTATTAGTGTGGCAGATAGCGTTAGTATAGCTGATAGCTTAAATACTAAAATGCTGAATGCTAAGGATAGCATTAAAACTAACACTTTGCAAGTAAAGAATGATAGCAATATTGTAAAGCCTAAAGTGGTAAAGTCAAAGAAGAAGGTTGTTAAAAAAAAGCCCAAGCCTAAAACTGTAACATACGATGTTACAACTTGGGAGGGAACGGTGCGATATCTTAAACATTATCTTAAAAACAAACCTCAAAACCAATATGAGGCGGATTTGCATCAGCAGGTTAAATATTTCTTGAAGTTATTGGACGATAAACGATTGAAGAGGAATGTAACTCAAACAAAATCCTATCTTGATAAATTAGATGTGCATAAACTTATAACCTCAATAAGTATATTAGCCGATAGTTTACAGCAGAATAAAAATAAGTATAATGAATATCGTGAAATAAAAAGTATATTAGGTGATAATATAATTAATTATTACGATAAGGAAGGCATATCGTCGGAGAATGATAATTTTGATGATTTGTTAGATTATATTTCAGAACCTGATAGCACTAAAAGAATAGATATTACTTCAAAAAAATGGAAGGTTAATTATGTGTCGGATACCTTAATAACCTCGGTGCGTAATATGGTTCAGCATGTAAATACCGACTCGGTTTTTATATGGTTAAAAGAACAACAAAACGATACGCTCGACCTTTATATCCGCAATATTGATAACGATTCTGTTCCAATACGTTTGTATAAAAATAATCCGCAACTAATACCAATAAATATATCCGATTTTTGGGGACGCGATGTTTCAGCAATCATTCGCGATATTGGTAATAATTCATTTAGACTATTAATTGATAAAACACCACAGCTATATTATCAAGATGAGGAAAGGGTTAAGGATATGTTAAGTAATCAGTATAATATTTATGATTTACGTAATAGTGTTACAGTTAGCGGACGTCCTGTGCCAAACCCATATAGTAATTGGCGTTTTTATGGAAATGCAAGTCTTGATGCTACACAAATACTTCTGCATCAGTGGAATAAAGGAGGTCAGTCGTCCATAGCGTTTTTGGCAAATGTTGAGTTATATCTAAAGTATAAAAAAGATAAGCATAATTTAGATAGTTATGCAAAATTTAAACTGGGTTTTATCCGTCAGGGCGATTACTCGGATAGTAAAGCATCGTTTGAAACAAATACTGATATTATTGATATTCAGGCAAAATATGGCTATCAGATTTACGAAAAAACAACATTTGCAACGGTTTTCGGAAACTTTAAAACGCAGTTTGCACCGTCGTATGAGCATGTGTCGGATACCCAAAAAGTAATGGTATCAAAATTCCTTAACCCAGCACAGATAACCTTTGCGTTAGGTTTAAATACCAAGCTAAAATATGCCAATCTGTTTTTTTCTCCTCTATCGTCAAAAACAACCATAGTAGCCAGTAGCAATATTGATGTTACAAAGCACGGACTGGAAGAGGGTAAAAATACCCGATATGAGTTAGGAGCTATCTTTAAAGGTAAATCACGCTACAATATTTGGGGTGATATTGTTATGGAAAACACTCTGGAATTGTTTGCTAATTATCTGAAAAACATACAAAATGTAGATATTATTTGGGATATGAAACTAATCTTCCCTATTAACGATTATATAAAAACAACCATAGCAACAAGTTTTATTTACGATGATGACAAAAAAGTTCCGAAAAAAGCAGATGACGGAACAATATACCAATCAAAAGGAGGACAGTTTAGGCAAATGTTTACTATTGGTTTTTATACTTTCTTTTAATTTATGCCTCAATACATTTAGATAGTAGAAGTTTTTAATTATAAACATAATTTGTAAGTTCATAAATAAGTACTTATATTTGTACCTTATTAAAACAAGATATTATGTTAGTAGCAAATTTTACAGAATTCAGAACAGGACTAAAAGGATATTTAGATAATGTGGAGAATAACGACGAAACGCTTTTTATAAAGAGGCGTACTGGTAAAGGGACGGTGTTATTATCATTAGACGAGTATAATTCAATAATGGAAACATTACATTTATTGAGTTCTAAAAAGAATGCAAATAGATTATATGAATCAATAGCTCAGATGAAACAAGGGCAAGTTGTTGAAAAAGATTTAATTGAAGAATGAGGATAGTGTTTACAACAAATTCTTGGGAGGATTATCTTTTTTGGCAGACAACAGATAAGAAAATGTTAAAAAAAATCAATGCCCTTATTAAAGATATATCACGAGAACCTTTTGATGGTATTGGGAATCCAGAGCCTTTAAAATATGATTTAGCAGGATATTGGTCGAGAAGAATAGACCGCGAGCATAGGTTGGTTTATCAAGTGGAATGTGAAAGCATTTTAATTTATAGTTGTAGATACCATTATGATTTTTAACGATTTATCTATATTTAAAAGGCTTAATTCATAATTATAATAAAATAAACAGATGAAATAGACCATGTCTGAGATAACCATTGAGACACACAATTATAAGGGAAGAAGTCGGAAGAACGAAGTCAGAAGTAAAAACCGAAAGTCCGACAGTTCAAGGTTTTTTAGAATATTAACACATTAACAAATTATCAAATTAGCACATTATAAACAGATGAAAAAGATTACACTAATAATATTGCTTTTACTATCGGTGTGCGTAAATGCTCATACCGATACTACTAAAATTATAACCATAGATATGCACGAGGAGGTAGCTCCTGCCTTGTGGCGAAAAACACAAAAAGCATTTAGCTATGCCAAACAGCAAAAAGCCGATTTAATAATTTTAGACCTAAATACCTACGGAGGAATGGTAGTTTCGGCAGATTCAATACGTACAGCTATTTTAAATTCTCCTATTCCTGTTTATGCATTTATTAATAATAATGCGGCATCGGCAGGGGCTTTAATTTCAATAGCTTGCGATAAAATATATATGAAAAAAGGAGCTAATATTGGAGCTGCTACTGTGGTAAACCAAACAGGTAAACAAATGCCTGATAAGTATCAAAGTTATATGCGTAGCACTATGCGAAGTACAGCTGAGGCTCATGGTAAGGATACAATAATAAATGGTACGGACACTATTTTTAAATGGAAACGTAATCCGCAAATAGCTGAGGCTATGGTTGATGCATCGCTTAAGGTTGAGGGAGTAATTGATACCGGCAAGGTAGTAACCTTTACGGTTAGCGAGGCTCAAAAATATGGCTTTTGTGAAGGAGAGGCAAATAATATTCAAGATATAATTGAACAAGAAGATTTATCGCCAGTAGTTATTGATGAATATAAACCAACAGGTTTAGATAAGGTTATCGGTTGGTTACTAAACCCAATATTTCACGGGTTGCTAATAATGATTATGTTTGGTGGAATCTATTTTGAATTGCAATCTCCCGGAATAGGATTTCTGCTTGGAGCAGCTATATTGGCAGCAATCTTGTATTTTGCACCTTTGTATTTAGAGGGTATTGCTAATAATTGGGAAGTAGCTTTGTTCTTTGTGGGTGTTATACTCATTGCCATTGAAATATTTGCCATACCGGGTTTTGGTATTGCAGGTATCTCAGGATTAGTAATAGCTATTGCGGGTTTAACTCTGTCAATGGTTGATAATTTTAATTTTGAATTGCAATCGCCTGTATTTATTCTTTCGCAGACATTTCACGCTTTGTTTATTATCATTGTTTCAATATTTTTGTCTTTAATTCTTTCCTTATATTTTGGCAAGAAGATGTTTCAGTCAAGTATTTTTGGCGATAAAATATCATTAAAAGCCAGTCAACCAACAGATAAGGGCTTTTTTAGTATTGATAAATCAATAGTAGATGTTGTTGGTAAAGAGGGTGTTGCCGATACAGTTTTACGTCCGTCAGGCATAGTAATAGTTGACGGTAAAAATTACGATGCTAAAGCAGAATATGGCTTTATTGAAAAAGGACAAAAAATTAAAATAACACGTTGCGAAACAGGACAGGTTTATGTTATCCCTGTTGATTAAATAGTTTTTGCAATATTTATAATAAAACAAACTTTTAGGTATTAATGGGAATGGAACAAAAAGATATATCAAAAGCAAACTACCAAAAGCCCCTAAAAGATTTTGGATGCGGATTATTATTAATTGTTATTGTATTTTGTTTAAGCGTTTTTGTAACGGCAATTTTTGAGCCTTTAATTCAATTAGTTACCGACAGCAAATCGTGGGTTATGTTTACCCTTTATGTAATTATCTTTACATTAACCTATTTTATAGCCAAAGCAATTTGGAAGAACGAAAAAATAGAGTTGAGCAGAGTTCCTCTATGGGTTTATCCGTTATTAATACCTGCGACTTTTTCTTTACTGTTTTTACAAGATATTTTTACTCACATAATTCCTGTATCTGATGATTTTATAAAAGGCTTATCGGAGATTATGCGTTTTGACTTGCCGAGTTTTTTATCTATTGTTATAGCTGCTCCTATTTTAGAGGAGCTTATTTTCAGAGGGGTTATTCTTAATGCTTTTCTAAAAAAATATACTCCACAAAAAGCTATTTTATTGTCGGCATTATTGTTTGGAATTTTTCATCTTAATATTTGGCAATTTATGTCGTCGTTTACCGATGGCTTATTTATTGGCTGGATTTTTTATAAAACACGGTCGGTTATTCCCGTTATCTTTATTCACATATTACATAACGGATTAACCTTTGCCATGAGTTGGATTTATAACGATGTAAATGTAGATATCCCGAATAAGGTAGGTGGTGCTATTAATTATACAGTATTATTAGTAGTTTCTGCAATCGTATTTTTTAGTTGTTATAAAATTTTACTAAAATATTTACCACAAAATAAATCAATAAATTAAATATATATAAAATGGAACAACAAACAAACACACAACAAACAGAACTTGAAGTTCAGCAGTGCGAAACCACCCAAGTAAAAGGGTTTGGATATGGTTTGCTATTAATATTTTTTATGGTACTTATTACAGTTCCTTTTGGAATTGTTGGGGGGCTTATAAAAGATGCTGGTTTAGTAAGTCATTCATGGATTTCCTTAATTAATTATGTTCTTTCAACAGGTTTAACCTTTTATATTGCTACCCGAATGTGGAATAGTAAAAAAATAGAATGTAACAAAGTACCTATCGTAGTATATTTTATTTTGCCATTCCTTATAATACCCTTAGGATTTTTAATAGAGCCCATTGCTAACGTAATCCCTATGCCTGAATCGATAGAGCAGATGTTTGAAAAAGCATTCTCGTTAGATTTAGCAGGAGTATTAACAGCAGTGGTTGCAGCTCCTGTTTTTGAAGAACTTATTTGCAGAGGCGTTATACTTAAAAACTTCTTAAATAAATATACGCCACAAAAGGCTATTGTTTTTTCAGCATTAATATTTGGAATAATGCACCTTAATCCTTGGCAATTTATAGGGGCATTTTTTATTGGGTTGTTAATGGGTTGGGTTTATTATAAAACACGCTCTATTTTTACAACAATATTTATACATGTAATTAATAATGGTTTCGCATATCTTATGGCATTTCAGTATAACGATATAAATATTGAAATAAAAGATATAGTGGGCGGCACAACTAATTATATTATATTATTAGTAATTTCAGCAATCGTTTTAGGAGTGTCATATATCCTTATCAATAAGGTTTTTAATAAGAATAGAATAAATTAAACATCTAAAATATTTTCATTTACTAATGATATATATACATTTGTAACAAAATACGTAGATAATTAAGAATAAAATAATGTTCATTCTTAATTTGTTTCACTTATAATAATACAAACAGACTAAGTTTTATCTAACTGTTAATGAAAGCTTTTAGCTTTAATATTTTAACTTTAAACTGATAAAGTCTTGGTCATAAAAATTTAAAAAAATGAAAAGAATATCTTTAATAACATTAGCCTTATGTTTATCAGTATTTGCACAAGCACAAAAATTCGGATTAAAGGCAGGGTTAACATTACCAAATCAGAAAATAGGAGGTGTTAGTCAGGATATGAGAGTTGGTTATCAGGCAGGAGCTATAGTTACATTAAAACTATTAGGACCAGTAGAGTTAGAAGGTAACTTGCTGTTAACCAGTAAAGGTTCGCAACATACGGTGTCAAATTTAGGAACAGATATAAATTTAAAAACTTCGTTATTATATGTTGATTTGCCGGTAAAGTTAAATTTAACATTTGATGTAGCTGGTACAGGTATATTTATAGGAGCAGGACCAACTTTTAGCTATGGTTTAGCCGGTAAAATTAAATCAGAATTAACCGATAATAAAGGAACTTGGGAAGAAACAACTAATGTTAAATGGGGAGAAGAAAATGGTTGCCATTATAAGACGATGGATATGAGTATAGGTATACAAGCAGGTGCAAAATTCTTGAACAAAATACGTTTAGCTGTTGGGTATGACATAGGATTGCAAGATATAGCAAATGATTATGAGATTATGAAGTTTGCAATAAAAGCAGAAGAGACTAAGAACAATGTATTAACTCTTTCGTTTGCATACATGTTTTAAATAAAAAAACACTATAATTTATAAGGCAAAATCTAAAGATAGTAAGATTAAAATATTGGGTTACTATTGTATAATGGTTTAATTTTTTTTAGCAATAGCTTAATATGTTTGCATTTTTAGAGTTTGTCATAATTTAATACTAAAATAATGTCGGTACATAGTCAAGTAAAAATGGTAACAACTCACGTTTTAAGTGAGATGAAGCATAAAAATGAAAAAATAGCCATGTTAACCTCTTACGATTACAGCATGGCAAAGTTAGTAGATGCCGCTGGTATTGATATTATTTTAGTGGGCGACTCCGCCTCAAATGTAATGGCAGGTTACGACTCAACCTTACCTATTACCCTTGATAATATGATTTATCATGCTACATCGGTAGTTCGAGCTGTAAAACGAGCCTTAGTAGTTGTCGATTTGCCTTTTGGTACATATCAAGGTAATTCAAAAGAGGCATTACATTCGGCAATACGCATAATGAAAGAAACGGGTGCTCATGCTGTAAAAATTGAGGGAGGTAAAGAGGTTGAGGAGTCAATTATTCGTATTCTTTCAGCGGGCATACCTGTTATGGGACATTTGGGATTAACACCTCAGTCCATACATAAATTTGGCACATATACAGTAAGGGCGACTCAACAAGATGAGGCAGATGAGTTATTAGCCAATGCTCGTTTGTTAGAGGAGTTAGGCTGTTTTAGTGTTGTGTTAGAAAAGATACCTGCAAAATTAGCGACACAAGTAGCTAAGGAAGTTAAAATACCTGTAATAGGTATAGGTGCAGGAAATGGCGTTGATGGTCAAGTGCTTGTTCTGCACGATATGTTAGGTATAACACAAGATTTTTCTCCTCGTTTTTTACGTCGTTATCATAATTTGTCATCGGAGATAGCTGGGGCAGTACAAAACTACATTCAAGATGTTAGGAATTTGGAATTCCCTAACGAAAAGGAACAGTATTAATAATTTTAATTTCTTAGAATTTTTACTTTGCGTTTCTTTGCGAAACCTTTGTGTTCTTTGCGGTTAAAGCTTTTAGGATAGCAGTTTAATTAAAAGAAGCATATTCTTAACTAACATAGTTAAAAAGTGAAATGTTAGACCATTTTATCTTAAGACTTCTGTCTTTTTATAAACATATCAAACATCTTTATTTTTAGGTACAAACGCATTATTTGTTCGTTGTCAATGTAGTTTGTCATTGATACGTTTCGTTTACCATAGAAGAAATTGCTTGTGTATCCTAACGATAAAAATAAAGCGGATAATTCAACACCTATTTCAGGTATATACATTAAACCGTCAGTATGCAGAGCTAATTCGTGTTGATAGCAGAAATTTACTTTAAAAATATTTGTTTTATTATAGCTTAGTTGCATAATGGGGAGTTCGCCATAAGCATTAGCAAAAACACTCATTCCCTTAAACGGATACCCCAATTTTGTTCCTGCATGAAAGTATATAAAAGCATTATCATGCTTGGTTACAACCTTACCGATAAAATATTTTTTTATACCAGGTTCTATGTAAATTAACGGACGCAGTTTTCCTGTTTCTATATTCTCTTGCCCTGGGTTATCATCTAATAATTTGTGGTATCCTCCTTTGCCATCTTTACCACCTTGCATATACAAAGTCATTCCGTATATAGCTTTTTCACGGTTGTATATGCCCAAATAGGTCTTTAAATCTATAAAAATTTTTTTGCGTTCTAAATATTTATTTATTGTAAAGTTTACTGATGATATTTCGGTAAAATATTGTGCTGATATGGTACGTCCTTCAGCATCTTTATATTCTATGTTAGCATCTTTAGTATATAAATTTGATTCTAATGCTATTTCATAAAAAAAAGGTTTCTTTTTATTAAAGAAGTTAAATTCGTATATGCATCCTAATGTATGCCCCGTATCGTTCGATAGTTGATTAATAGCAGGATTGCAGTCATTTAGCATGTGTATTTTTAGCCTTTTACCAAAAACATCTTTGTTTTGTAATAGATAATTACCTTCTTGCGAGAAACAAGTATTTGTAAATACTGTAATTACTATTATAAACAAAGATGTTTTTATGTATCTAAGCATTTTTTAATAGGGTTTATCTTGAGATAACCACTTCAAAAGTTTGCGTTGTATTATTTTGTATAACACGTAAAATATAAGTACCTTGAGTTAAATGATTAGTAGGTAAAGTTAATACCGAATTATCAATATTATTCTTAGATAATATTAGTTTACCATTATTATCAATAATATTAATAGCTTTAACTTTCTCATACTCCTTACCCAAATCAATATTAATATATTCGTTTGCAGGGTTTGGATATATTTTAATATTTGATGTCTCATTTGAGTTTATGCTTACATTTCCTGTCTTTTTTTGTATTTTTACATTATCTATATACCAAGAGTCTTGATTATCATTTATAAGGACAAATGCTATATATATAGTTTTTCCGTTATATGCCGATAAATCAATAATGTGTTCAGTATATTTGTCGGAAAAGACATCTGCTTTATAGCTAGATATAGTAGTAAAAGATTTAATATCACTATTAGATGTTGTAGATACTTTTATTTCACATATACTACCATAAGCTTTTTTCTCGCCTCTTTTTTCAAAAAAAGATAATATATATGGTTCTGTAGGTAGTTTTATGGCAGGAGAAACTAACCAATCCTCTGCTTTTTTTCCAGATGGTACATCTTCATATTTTACATAAGCAGCTTTGCTTCCGTTATAACCATTGCTTGTATTAGTCCAGTCATTTGATGTTCCTAAACCATTAGCCCCTCTAAAAGTTTCCCAACAAATAGGTGGAAAAGTGTTTCCTTCAAAATCTTCAGAAAAAGGAAGGGTAGTTATCACTTTGCAATTAGTATTAAACATAATATTTTTACCGTAAGAGATTCCCGCATCATTTTTAGCATAAGCTCTAGCAAAATAACTTGCTGAAGGTTGTAGACCTTTTATTGTTTCTGAATACTTACCTAAAGTAGTTTCTGAATTAATAATTTTATTATTATCCACGGTAGGGTTATTTGTATCTCCCCAAACAAATCCTCTTTCTGTTATTTCACTTGTTCCTTTTTCAGTAATTTCTCCTATTAATTTTGCTGAGTTGTCTGTTATATTATTGATAGCTAAAGTTTTAACAGAAGGCAAATTAGTGTTTAATTTTTCTAAAGGACTACTCCATAATCCACGTCCATAAGTAGCTACATATAGTTTACATGAATTTTCGTCATCGTTATAATATATTTCAAGCTCTCGGCACTGAACTTTAGGTAAGCCTGTATTATATTCTTTCCACTGTTCATTTCCTTTCTTAAAATAAACGCCTAATTCGGTAGCTGCATATAAATGAGTTTCATTAATAGCCTGTTTATTCTGAATTACACAATAAATAGGTATTTCAGGTAATCCTTTTGATATATTTGTCCAAGTATTACCCCCGTCTGTTGATTCAAATACCCCTTTATTATTATATCCTCCAATAGTAACCCATACATGGTTAGGGTTATCATCTTTTACTGATATGTAAGAAATATTTGTATAATAGGAAACAGGTAAATTATTTGTGATTTGTGTCCAAGTAGTACCATCGTCTGTAGTTTTCCAGATTTTATTAGAAGAGGCAACATAAAGTACTGAGGCATCTGATGAAATAGCCATTGACTTTAATTTATAAGTTACATTAATATTTGATATTTTTTTCCAACTATTTCCTTTATCCGTGGTTTTCCAAACATCAGAATAACCAGCATAAATAGTATTATGGTTAGTAGGCGATATAATATATGGCGTAACCCAAGCACCTTCAACTCCTGATGGAGTAATTTCTTTTCTGTCATATTGCCAATTATCTGTGGTTCTGAATATTCTTCCATAGTAAACAGTTGCATATTGAATTTTATGATTAGTATAATCTATTATACATTCCATACCATCCCCACCTTGTACGTCTCTCCATATACCATATTCACTACGTAGTTTTGTGCCATTATCTTGTAGTCCGTTTATAACTATTCCGTTTTTTGTTTGCGAAACGCTGAATTTATATATTTGGCTTATAACTAAACCATTTGATTTATCTTTAAAATATGTTCCATGGTTTGAAGAAATATAAACACCTCCGTCATTACATTCAAAAACATCTCCGTTTTTTCTATATGAAATATCATGTACATCAGCATGAACGGTTTGAGGGTATTGGTCTGACCAATGAGCTATTATTTTCCAATTTTTTCCCCCATCTGTTGAACGCCAAGTATTAACACCTCCTACTAAAACAGTATTTTCATCATTTGGCGAAACAGCTAATGATAAGTCATAGAACCCTTGTCCTCCACTGCCATTACCACTTTTGTCTGATCCTAAAAGATTTTTTGTACTATATATTTTTTTATATGATGAGCCACTATCTTCCGATTTATATATTCCTTCTAATCCACTTTTATTATCTGTTATTATAGCATATACAATATTATTATTGTCAGGAGTAACAGCTAATTCTACTCTTTTACCGTTACCATTATAACTTATATTCCACGATTTACCACCATCGGTTGATTTATACATATCGCCATATCGGTTTGCAGCGTATAGTGTCGTAAAATCATTCGGTTTGTATTCCGCATCAATAAATTTTTTGAAATTTATTTTATCCCAAGTATTACCTCCGTTAGTTGTTTTATAAATACCATCGCTTGAGAATGCAATTAGAGTATTATTGTCATTAGGGTCAAGTAAAATTCTATTTACAATATGGTTATCCGACAAATCCCAACTTAAACCTGTAGCTTTCCAAGTTTGTCCATCATCGGTTGATTTTAATACTCCTATACTAAAATTATCTGAGGCATCTCTATCGCCAGTTCCTATGTATATGGTTTTAGAAGTCTCATAGTCTGAAGGTATAATAATACTTGATACTCCAAGAACATCGTTACCATCAGTTAAGCATGTCCATGTTGAGCCATTATCAGTAGTTTTCCAAAGTCCTCCAGCAGGAGCACCAATCCAATAAGTGTCATTATCGGTAGGGTGAAAAGCTATACAGTTTATGCGTCCAATGCCAGCGTATCCTCCAGCAGAGTTGTCAGTTCCTAAAGAAGTCCATTCTGATGCATTTTTAGTTGAACCTTTGCTATTATTTCTTTTTGTAAATTCATTGTAAACTTGTTGTGCTGATTTTTTAGGGAAAGCACCAGTTTTATCATCTACTTTATATGACATATTATCATACCAACGCATAAATTGTTTCCAACCATACGCTTTTTTCTTAACTCCATTTTCATAGTAATAGCCATTTTGTACATTATATGGTTCCCAATACGTATCAAAAGCTTTTTTGTAATCACTTAAGGTTAATTCTTTTTTTGAATTTGACTTTTTTAATAAGTCCATCCATGGTTGAGCTTGTATGTTTATTAATGAAATTAATAAAATACCCACGGCAATAATCTTCTTTAAATTCATCATTTTAAATGTTTTAGTTAAAATTATATTGCATTTTTTTTTGCAAAGAAAAGTTTTAATTCTTTAAAAATTACTATTCTTAATTTATTTTTTATGTAAAGAATGCAATTATTTCTTATTTTTGCAACATTTTAGTCAAATTTAAAAGGCAAATAAATATGATTAATTCTTGAAATAATTAAATTATTACTATTTCTTAAAAAGATTAATCATTAATAATTAAACATTAATAATTACAAAAGATGAATAACAAATTCCCTGAAAATAAGCAATTAGACTTATCGCAAGTAAACAAAGACATTCAGAAAGAGTGGGAACAAAACGGAACGTTCCAAAAAAGTATTGAAACAAGAGAGGGAAAGCCCGAATTTGTGTTTTTTGAAGGACCTCCTTCGGCAAACGGACAACCAGGGATTCATCACGTAATGGCTCGTACTATTAAGGACGTTATTTGCCGATACAAAACCCTACAAGGATTTAAGGTAAACCGCAAGGCTGGTTGGGATACTCACGGATTGCCTGTTGAACTTGGCGTTGAAAA
>PDWI01004244.1_pt1 | contig 19614 bp, 17 predicted proteins | sample 1430891 | NCBI WGS metagenome assembly PDWI01 (sample SAMN01162508, study PRJNA174530) | Oral metagenome, whole genome shotgun sequencing project. | biome: Marine environment; feature: Marine mammal; material: Swab sample of the gingival sulcus; isolation source: swab sample of gingival sulcus...
GGGTTTCTACCTCTAATTGTCGAGGTGTCTTGAGTGTAATGCTATGCTTTTTCATTGCTCTATTATTTTTAGTTATCTAAAACACATTTCTTTGACCAGTCGAAGTTTTTCTGTCCGACATAATAGCCGTATGCTGTTAGTTGTTGCTCTATATCGTCTTTTTCCGATTTCGGTGCTGTATGGTGCTTAAAGGCAAGCTGTCGGCAGTGACATTTCTTACTGCAGAATTTGTAGCCGTCCATCTCTATGACATCTTTATTGTCTTTGATGTTTACAACACCACAAACCCAACACCAGTCTGTGCGATTATCTATTCTGTACCCCATATCTTTATATATTTAGTATGTTAGTAATTCGTTGCTATCTGTTAATAAATGAGCCTGTGGCTCTTGCTCTGTATAGTGGTTTACGAACCACGAGAGCCCTAAGGCGAGCCTAATTCTGTTCTATATCGTCAGCTTTGTTGTTTTAGCAGTAAGCCTGTAAACTGCTTAGCCTTTTCTTTTCTCGTATGTCAATGAACGCCTTTTTGAGATGTCAGAAATTATTCTTACTTTTACTCTCAAATGTTACTGCAAGAGTTACTTAATGTCTTACTTCATCTCTTGCTTCATTTACAAAGGTGTGAAATATTTCGTATTGTGCAAAATATTTTACGCAAAATTTCGCAATAAATATTTTGGCAAACAAATAAAACATTGGTTATGAATAAGTTGCAAGTATTAAAAATTAGAGAACAATTAAATCTAACTCAGACAGAATTGGCTGAGAAGCTCGGTGTATCTCTGAGAACAGTACAAAACTGGGAGGCTGGGAAGAAAATCCCAAGCACAAAACACGAAATATTACACAATCTACTATCTCAAATAGATAGTGAAGACTGTAGTGAAGAATTGAATGCGATGAAACAGAGAATTAAAATTTTGATAAGTTGGCTAATTTCTGAAGGTTTCGCAGTAAACCAAGAAGATTTAGGCAAAAAGATAGGTATTGAGAGTAAATCATATCTATCTCAACTAATCAATGGTACTAAGAATAATGACAAACTGGTAAACAAGTTAATCTCACTTGATAAAAGAATTTCAGAAGATTGGCTCTTAACGGGCGAGGGCGAAATGCTCAAGCGAGAGGAGAAGGAAGAGGTTATTAAGAAGGAAGACGAAGCTCTTTATTACGTACCATTGTTACCGATTTCGGCACAAGGAGGTTCGCTTAACGATTATGTAGAGTCTATCCGAGAAAGCGAATGCGAGCGTATTCCTTCGCCTATCAAGGGGGCAGACTGGGCGATACAGGTTGACGGCGATAGTATGTTCCCCAAACACCCTAATGGCTCTGTTGTCTTGATTAAGAAAGTTTACGAAACGGCTTTTATTCAATGGGGCGAGAGTTTTGTCTTGGATACTTGTAACGGAGTTGTGGTCAAAAGACTTTACCCTTCGGAACACAAGGGTTGTATTAAATGTGTATCTATCAATCCTGATTTTCCTCCTTTTGAAGTTGCTGGAGAAAGCATCTACGGAGTCTATAAAGTTGTAATGACGATGTCAAAGAATTAACTTTGCCTAAAAGAATAAGGAATTATGCAGACAGATTTAATCATATTAGGAGCAAGTATCCTTGTTCCAATGTTCGGAGGCTTTGCTTGGCTTTACGGAGTGTTTGATAAACGCTTTGATAAAGTTGATGAGCGTTTCAAGGAAGTAGATAAGCGTTTTGAGAAAATTGATGAACGTTTTAGAAGTATAGAGAAAGAAATCCACGAGATAAAAATAGATGTAACTTCTCTAAAGTCTGAACGGAAAGGGGAGAAGAACATCATAAGCCACTTAATGCAGAGTTTTAGCCCTGTATCATTAAGTCCTGCAGGAGAAGAAGCTGCGAAGGACTTAGACGCTTATAATGTCGTTGAGCGTAATTGGGGACGTATTACAGAAGCTTTGGAAGAGATGACAAGCCTTAATCCCTATGACATTCAAGAATACTGCTTCAAACAGACGGCTTTATATCCTGAACGTTATTTAGATGAAGAGGCGATTGATTCGATAAAAACTTATGCTTTTAATAAGGGTTATAAGGTTGATATTTACTATCAAATGTTTGGGCTTATCATTCGTGATAAATACTTTGAAGAGAATAGTATCCCTCTTTCTCACATTGACGATAATGACCCAAATAGGGCAGATAACTAACTTTGCAAAAAAGAATACAATTTAATCAGCAAGTAAACACTTCTTAAGTAATATAAGGAATGAATTCAACCAAATAAAGGAAGCTTACATATTACTCGTAGGCTTCCTTTTTTATACCCAAAAACGTGCACATCTAAAACTAAAGCATTATAAAACACTGATAAATAGAGCAATAAGATATTAGGTTGTATTTCTGGGGGGCGTGTGGTCGCAGGTTCGAATCCTGTCATCCCGACAAAAACGAAGAAAGAGAAGGCTTTTTCAACCTTCTCTTCTTTTTTTGCTCTATAATATTCCTTTAGCTTTGATATATTGAATAAAAATAAATGAATCAAGGAGCTTTGATAAAGGAATTTGTTGCTCAGATAAATGCTCTATTCTATCTTGTTTGAAATCGGGAAATAGCGATAAGAAATCAAAGTAAGCCTTAAATACAGCCTTAGACTTTTCCTTTTCTCCCTTTAGTAAATAAACAAAGCCTAGAGCAAAATCTAAGCATAACCTTATGATAAAGATAAAAATAAGATAAGTGCTATTTAGATTTTTATAGAGCATTAAAAGGTTATTTCTGTAATTTAGATATAACTTTCTCGGATTCTCATTATCAAGACTCCCTCCTCCAATATGATAAACTTCTGATTTAGGAGCATAAACAATATCAAAACCTCGAGAACGTAAACGTACACAAAGGTCTATTTCTTCTTGATGAGCAAAGAAACGCTTATCAAACCCTCCTGAAGCAATAAATTCTTCTCGCCTAATAAAAAGAGAAGCTCCTGATGCCCAAAGAATTGGTTTAACAACTTCATATTGTCCCTTGTCTTCTTCTATTATATTAAAGACACGTCCTCTACAATAAGGGTAACCAAGATAATCAAGATAACCTCCAGAAGCCCCAGCATATTCAAAATAATTAGGCTTATTGTATGCTTTGATTTTAGGCTGGATAGCTACAATATTCGGATTATTCTGAAATAACTCTAATGGTTGTACAAGCCAATGCTTATCTTTGGGTGTCGCATCACTATTGAGAAGAACGACATAATCATATTTGAGAAGTTTAACTGCTTGGTTATAGCCCTCTGCATAGCCTTGGTTTTCTGCAAACTTGATTAGCTTTACTTCAGGATAGTTTGCTTCAAGAAAATCGACTGAAGTATCTGTAGAACCATTATCAACAATGATTAAATCGCTTAAGTTCGTTTCTGCATACTCTAGCCAAAATGGCATAAACTTCTCTAAAAGCTCTATCCCATTCCAATTGAGAACAACTACGGCAAAAGGCTTCATCTCCCTAAATACTTTTAGTATCTTCTTCTTGGGTAAACTTCCAACGCTTATGACTCCATAACCAATCTGAAGGACTACGCTTAATAGTTTCTTCTAATAACTTTACATAAGCTTGAGTAATCTCTCCATCCATAGTTTCTTTTGGACTAGCACTAATTAGTTTAATCTCTCCAAGATATACAGCATCTCTTTCACGAGTAATATCAAGATATAAAACGGGTAAATCAAACTTTTTTGCCAAACGTTCGGCACCATCAAGAAAAGCTGTTTCTCTATTTAAGAAATTGGTCCATAAACCAACTTGTCCTTTTTTAGGCGTTTGGTCTGCTATAAATGCAAAAACTGTAGCTTCACTTTCTTTACCTCTTACAATTCTAAGCATACGTCTGCCAATCTCACTCTTTGGTGTCGCAATAGAGCCATAGCGTATACGCATCTCTTTCTGAACCTTATCAAAAGCTTTATTTTTGAGAGGGCGATAAAGTTGTTCTTGTCTTAATCCTAAATCATCAAAGTAAATCTGCCCAGCACTAAAAAGCTCCCAGTTACCACAATGTCCCATTAAAATGATGAAGTTCTTCTTTCCTTGAGCCTGTAATTCTGCAAATAAGTTCATCCCTTTAACTTTAAGATGCTTGTTTCTCAGAGTTTCCTTTGGAAGCTTTAGAAGTTTAGGACTAGATAGAAAAATATAAACTAGATGATAATAAAAATCTCTAATTATAACTTTCTGCTCTTCTTCTGTTTTTTTAGGGAATGATTTTTGGATATGGCTTTCAACAACCTTACGTCGATAGCCAAGTAAATGATAGATTATGAACGAAATACTTTTACTGAGCAAAGCTATCCCCCTCCAAGGTAAAAGAGATAAGAGATACATAAAAAACTTATGGAAGTAATAACTCATAAATAAACTAGATTAGAAATAAACCATCTTCACTTAATTTCGTTGGGATGAAGTTCTCAAATTTACCAACTAAATTCTCATCATAAGGGCGAGCAACACGCACATAATTTTCAGAAAAACCGGTCATTAAGCCTTCTTGTCCATTATCTTCCCAAAGAACAGAAAGTTCTTTACCAATATGTTCTTCGTAAAAAGCTCTAAGCTTTTCCTCTGATATACGGAGGAGGCGTTGACTTCTTTTATGTTTATCTCGAGGCGTTACTACAAATGGGATATTTAGAGCTGCTGTTCCTGGACGTTCTGAATAGCTAAACACGTGAATTTGAGAACACGGCAAATCTGATAGATAGTTAAAACAATCTTCATAATAAGCTTCTGTTTCTCCTCGACTTCCTACAATAACATCAACACCAATATAGGCATTTGGCAAACGCTTGCGAATATAGTTTACACGTTCGGTAAACAAATCTCTGGTATAACGGCGACGCATAAGCTTTAAAACCTCAGGACTACCACTTTGAAGTGGTATGTGAAAGTGTGGAGCAATACGCTTACTTGTAGCACAGAAATCAATGATTTCCTCTTTTAGTAGATTTGGCTCTACTGAACCAATACGAAAACGTTCAATACCTTCTACTTCATCAAGAGCCTTTAATAAGTCAAGAAACTTTTCTCCCGTTGTTCTTCCAAAATCTCCAATATTAACCCCAGTTAAGACTATCTCACGCCCTCCACTTTGAGCTATACGATGACATTCAGAAACAATCTCAGCAATAGTTCCATTGCGACTACGGCCTCTTGCCTTAGGGATTGTACAATAAGTACAATGGTAATCACATCCATCCTGAACCTTCAAGAAATGACGAGTTCGTTCATCACTAGATGAACTAATCTGAAATTTTCTTATATCTTCCGTTTTTGTGGATATAATATGCTTAGCATTAGGATTCAGTTCTTCCATCTCAGCAAGATACTTTACTAAGTCAAGTTTCTCTTCTGAACCTAAAACAAGATTAACCCCTTCAATATTAGAAATATCTTGAGGATTAAGCTGGGCATAGCACCCCGTTACTACGACAAAAGCATTTGGGTTTTCACGCTTAGCTTTACGGATAACATTACGGCACTTTTTATTTGCTTGTTCTGTAACAGAACAAGTGTTAATGACGCAAATATCAGCTGTTTCGCCAGCTCTTGCAGTACGAACTCCTTGCTCTAGCAATGAACGCCCAACACCTGAAGTTTCAGCAAAATTTAGTTTACATCCTAAGGTGTAATAAGAAGCCTTTTTCTCTTGAAATACAGAACTATCTATCATATTTTATATTTAACTATACTATCTATTTTTTTCTTTCTGAAGTTTTATTATTTCTCTGCCATAGAAAAATAATGCAACAAGAGAAAGGGACAAACCAAGCCCCGTATAAAACCCTGCAATAAAACTATTAGGGACAAGATGAAAGTGACGTAAGGCAACTCCTAAACTTATCATAAATATCATTATACCCCAAGAAGTAGGTTTTAGGCACTTATACCAAGGGAAACGTTCCCCCTTAAGTCCTAAAATAAACTGAGAGTTTGCTCGAACAGCCTTTGGAAAAACAAAACCCATAAAAAAAAGTAAAGCAAGTACTAACCAAATATATTTAAGGTTAGAGACATCACTTATCCATGCTTCCCAACCAATAAGCAAAACCTTATATCCCCCAAATAGCCAAAGAATTAGAGCTAAAATAAAAAGGGTCTGACGAGAAATGCTCATCAATTGAATTAGAGGATTTTTCTTTCTCTTCAAAATATTATTTTGACTTATTCTCCTAAAATATCATCTAAATTAGGCATCTCAACATTATGTAAGAGAGAGGTATCTTCTTGCTCCTTCTCAGGTGTGGCAAGTCCTTTCTTTAGTAAATCTAAAACCTCCATAAACCCATCAGTAAACTTATCGAAATCTTCTTCATATAAAAAAAGACGATGACGCTCTCGCTCTCCAGTCTTGAGGTTAGAACGATTTTCTGAAATTACAATGTAATTGTGTCCACGACTATCCTGCTTAGCATCGATAAAATAGACTCTTGAACCTGCTTTAATACAACGTGAAACAAGTTCTTTTGAATTATTTCCTTTCATATTCCTTATTAATACTCTATAAATTGTAACAACAAAATTACTTTACCTTTTCCAACAATACAACATTCTCAACGTGATGAGTATGAGGGAACATATCGACTGCTCTACTCTTTTTGACAACATAACGTCCGTCTTCAATTAGTAAAGCTAAATCTCTCGCCTGAGTAGAGGGATTACAACTAACATAAACAATCCGTTTAGGCTCTGCTCCAAGAATGACATTTATAACATCAGTATGCATCCCTGCTCTAGGAGGGTCTGTAATAATAACGTCTGGGGTTCCGTGTTTTTCAACAAACTCTTTCGTTAAAATATCTTTCATATCCCCAGCGAAGAAAAGTGTATTATCAATATTATTAACTTGACTATTCAACTTTGCATCTTCTATTGCTTCAGGAACATATTCAATACCAATAACAGAACGGGCAGAGCGAGCAACGAAGTTTGCAATCGTCCCTGTTCCTGTATATAGGTCATAGACAAACTCATCTCCCGTTAAACCAGCAAACTCCCTTGCAACCTTATAAAGTTCATAAGCTTGCAAGCTATTTGTTTGATAGAAAGACTTTGGATTAATTCTAAACTTTAATCCTTCCATCTCTTCCTCTATATAAGGATTTCCAGAAAAACAAATAACTTCTTGATCTCCAATTGTATCATTGCGTTTCTCATTAATAACATAGAGCAAGGAGGTTATCTGAGGGAACTTTTCCCTAATTTTATTAAGCAATAAGTTAATAGCTTCCTCATCATTTTGATAGAACACAACAACTACCATTAGCTCTCCTGTCGAAGTTGTCCTAATCATTAATGTACGCATTAGCCCCTCTTGCTCTCTAAGATTAAAAAAAGGATATTTCTCAATTTTAGAGAGGCAAAAATCTCTAATAAATAAACGAACTTCATCAGCAATATCAGCCCCCAAATGACAATTAGAGATGTTTAGCACCTTATCAAACATTCCGGGGATATGAAATCCTAATCCAGCACGCTCTGCAGGGTCTTCCCATTCCTCACTATTAGGATTAAACTCTCCAGGTAAAAGCCAACGCTTATGACTAAAGGTAAATTCTAGTTTATTTCGATAACGATAGATCTCTCTTGCTCCTAGTATTGGCAAATACTCTTGAACAGGAACCTTCCCAATACGCTCCATTGCATCTCGAACATGTTGGTTCTTTGCTTTGAGCTGTTCTTCATAGCGAACGTGTTGCCACTTACAGCCACCACAAGTGCCAAAATGGTTACAAGAAGGTTCTTCACGAACCTCCGATTCCTTATGAAGCTTCGTAATACGTCCTTCCAAAAAGCTTTTTTTCTTCTTGCTTACTTGTACATCACAAATATCTCCTGGAGCTGCAAATGGAACAAATAAAACCTTACCTTCAACGTGAGCTAATGCTTTTCCTTCTGCTGCTAGAGCTTCAATTTCGACCTTCTCTAATTCTGGAAGTTGTTTTTTCTTTCTTGCCAATTTAATAAAACCTTTAAGTTGTAACAATAATTAATTAGTGCTTATTGTCTTAATTTGTTTGGAAATAAACCCTAATTTATACTGTGATAAACTCTAGTTTTTTCCCAAACAAACTCTAAAAAAAGACTTAACGGTATTTTTTATCCGTTAAGTCTTTTATCCTTAACTAAAACTAGTTTAGATAGCTAAGTATCTTTGAACGAAATTCATTCGCCAATTCATCAGCTTCTTCTTGAGTTTGAGCTTCTGTATAGATACGAATAATTGGTTCTGTATTACTACGACGAACGTGTACCCACTTTGTTGGGAAGTCAATCTTTACACCATCAACACGAGACATCTCTCCTGCTTGAGCTCCTTCTCTAGCTAAACGATCTAAAAGGGCTAAAGAGTCTGTTCCCTCTGAGAGCTCTGCACGTTGTTTACTCATAAAATAGATAGGGAACGTCTTTCTCAACTCACTCACGGACTTTTTGCTTTTAGCTAATAGAGATAAGAAAAGTGCTACACCAACTAGTGCATCTCGTCCATAATGAAGCTCTGGGTAGATAATTCCTCCGTTTCCTTCACCTCCTATAAGAGCATTATTTTCTTTCATCAAAGCAACTACATTTACTTCACCAACAGCTGATGCTCCATATTGCCCTCCGTGCTTTTCTGTAACATCACGAAGAGCTCTTGTAGAACTAAGATTAGACACAGTGTTTCCTCCACCATTAAGCCCTAATAAATAATCTGCTACTGCTACAAGCGTATATTCTTCACCAAAGCAATCTCCATTTTCATCAATAATAGCCAACCTATCTACATCTGGGTCGACAACAAAACCAATATCAGCCTTTGATTTCCTAATCTCATCTGAGATGGCAGTCAAATGTTGTGGTAATGGCTCCGGATTATGAGCAAAATCCCCCGTTGGTTCTGCAAAAAGAGGTGTGATTTGTTTTACGCCTAATGTTTCTAGAAGTGCTGGCAAGGCAATACCTCCAACTGAATTAACAGCATCAAAGCAAACGTGGAAGTTTGCCTGACGGATAGCCTCTATATCAACCCCTGTAGCCTTTAAAACTGCTTGAATATGTTCTTCTAGATAACTTCTCTTATCCAGTAAATGTCCAAGGTCATCAACTTCAGCAAACGTGAGTTCATCACTCTCTGCCAATCTTAGAATTTCTTTTCCTTCTTTGTCATTAATAAATTCACCTTTTGAGTTAAGGAGTTTAAGAGCATTCCATTGTTTGGGATTGTGACTTGCCGTAAGAATAACACCTCCATCGGCATTAAGTCCTGTAACAGCCATCTCCGTTGTTGGAGTTGTTGCCAAATCAATATCAATAACATCACAGCCCATTCCCATTAATGCCCCGAGAACAATACTCTTTACCATTTCGCCAGACATACGAGCATCACGTCCTAAAATAATCAATGGACGTTTCTTTCCTGTACTCTTACGAATTGTTAAAGCATAAGCAGAGGCAAACTGAGCAATACTGACGGGATTTAAGCCATCTGTAACAGCTCCTCCAATTGTTCCACGAATACCTGAGATAGATTTAATTAGTGTCATAATTGTTTAGTTTTGTAGTTATTTTATTATAGTATAGCTTGCTCGCTCTACAAAAAGCGATAAACCATCTTTGTAAGTCATTTGAGGTCCTATTTCAAAAGGAATAATAAGAGAAACAATAGCATTGTCACCGAGTTTTGTCATAGGATAAGCTAGTCCCTCACACATATAAGCGTCTAAATTAGCAACACCTGTTTCTTGACGAAGCAACCTAAAATGAACATCTCCTTGATTATAAAAATACGTATAATTAAAGAAAGTAAACTCTCTGCTAGCATCACTCATATTGTCAAAATATGGCAAACCTTTTTTGCTCCAAGAGAATACATTGCCCTTAAAGAGTAAAGCAATTTTACTATTATACTTCACCTTCCCAACTCCCTTATCTAAGACACGCATATATAAACCGTTAGGAAATTTATAATATACTTCTGGGTTAATTGTATTAGGAAAATCCTCAGCCTCTTTAAGCGTAACAATCTGGAGTTTTTTATCTGAAATTAAACGTTCGATTGCATCTTCTTGCTCTTCTTTGAGCTCTGAAAAAGACTTAAAGTCATTTTTTGAACAAGCAGTTGTAACGCAAGCAAATGCAAGAGTAACAATCGTACTCTTAAGGAAAGTGTTCAATCTACAATATTTCATTATTCTATTATTTTACTCTGATACTATAGTTCTATTTTTTTTGCTCCAAAAGAGCTTTTAATTCGTAAAGATATATATTTTTTGCTTCATCTATGCTACCTTGAAATTCTCCACCTGAAGCATTTAGGTGGCCACCTCCACCGAAAGCTCTCATTGCTAGCTCATTAACAGGAAAATCCCCAATTGAACGCAATGATAATTTTATTTGACTTTTATCTTCCCTAATGAAACAAGAAGAGTTAATTCCCTTAATAGTTAGAGGAAGGTTTACCAGACCTTCAGTATCTCCTTTGCTAATCCCCCTCTCTTGCATCTCAGCTTGACTAAGTGTCAAGATTGCCGTACCTAATTCAGGATAAAGTTCCAGCTTATTATTAAGCATATAACCTTGTAAACGCAATTGCTCTTCTTTGTTATGATATGAAAGTCGATCAATAATCATTGGATAATCTGCTCCTAAGACAAGCAATTCGGATAAATGCTGGAAAATTTGAGGATAGAAACAAGCATACATAAAGCGACCAGTATCAGTGACCATTCCTGAAAGTAAGAGAGTTGATGTTTTGGGGCTAATATGTTCTTCCCATACTAATCCTTTAAGAAGCATAAAGACAAGCTCACAAGTAGAAGATAATTCTGGATAACTAAAGATTAAATCAAAGTCCTTATCTGGGAATTCGTGATGATCAATAAGAACACGCTTAGCTTCTTTATTTTGATAAACAGCATCTATCAATTCTGGATAACGAACACGTTTGACTTGATTGTGATCTAAGTGTAGTATAAGGTCAGCTTCCTCGATGAGCTTAATAGCTTTTTCTTTATTGCCATAGAAGCTGACAAAATTCTCATCAATAGGAAGCCAAGCTAAATAATCATCTACATCATCAGGAGAAACAATGAAAATCTCCTTTTGGGAATATACAGCCTTTAAAACTTCAGCGAAAGCTCCTGTTGCTCCTAAAGCATCTCCGTCTGGAGATGTATGGGGTAATAAAACAATTCTTTGTCTATCTTCTAATAATTGCTTTAGCTCTTTAACCTTTTCAGTTTCAACCTTTATCATTCAATTATAATTTATTTCTTATTGCTCTTATTATATAGCAAACAAAGCCAATCAATGATACCATCAGAAAGCCCCTTTGTTGGCACAATTATGCCTTTAGGCTTAATAACTTCTGTTATCATCAAGAATAAGTCTGTTGCAGGTACGATTACATCTGCTCTATCTGGCTTTAAATTAAATTCTTGTATACGCCCTTCTACATCATACTTTTTTAGTTCTTGACTAAGTCTATGTAATTCATCAATTGGTAAAAAACCGATACTTCCACTACGTTCACTCGTCTTGCCCAGTCTAAGTAACTTATTTATGTTTCCTCCAGAACCAACAATCTGAATATTCTCATATTGTGTCGCTATTTGAGCAACATATGCCTTCAGTCTTAATTCTTCTTCGGGTTTAACAGTTCCACTTAACATACGCACAGTACCAATGTTAAATGAATGAGAGGCAATAAGTTTTCGTCCGAGTAGTAAGTTTAACTCTGTACTTCCTCCCCCAACATCAACATAGAGAAATATCTCCTCTTCTCCAATAGAGAAATTGCCAATTAGGTCTTTAGAGATTAGTTCTGCTTCTTCTCTGCCATCAATAATCTCAATATCAATCCCCGTATCTTTGTAGATTTTATCAACTAACTTGCCTCCGTTCTCTGCATCACGCATTGCACTAGTAGCACAGGCCCTATATTCTTCTACCTCATAGATTGCCATTAGCTCCTTATAAGCTTTCATTAGGCGAAGTAAACGTTTAGACTTTTTCTTACCTATCTTCCCCTTTGTAAAAGCATCAGCCCCCAGTCTTAGAGGTACACGAAAGAGTTGTTCCTTTCTCGGTTCCCTGTCTGGGAAATCAGTATCAACACTTTTAATCAATAATCTCACAGCATTAGAGCCTATGTCAATGGCTCCATAATAAACCTTGCTCATCTCTCTGTATGAATTGTTTGATAATATTTATATAAACTAGCTTGAGATGAGAATAATCCAGTTTTATTATTCAGCAACTCTCGTCGTGGTAAGCCATTATTCTCATTTACATAATAGCCATTAGCTGTATCAGAAAGTCCATAATCAACAATCATTTCCAACTCCTCTTGTATATTTTTAGCATAGATAGGACACATTACCTCAATACGTCTATCAAGGTTACGAGGCATCCAATCTGCTGAACCAAGATAATAACGAGGATCTCCCCCATTAGCAAATATATAAATCCTAGAATGCTCTAAATATCTATCAATAATACCATTTATAAATAACCCTTCACTAATATCTTGCACATTAGGTACAAGTGAGCAATTTCCTCGCAAGCAAAGTTGAATCTTAACCCCAGACTGAACAGCTTCATAGAGTTTCGCTACAAGCTCCTTATCTACAATATGATTCAGTTTCATTTTTATATAGGCCTCTTTCCCTCTCTGAGCATTTCGTATTTCTCTCTTGATAAGAGCATAGATGCGTTTACGCAAATCGTTTGGAGCAACAAGAAGTTCCTTAAACTCCATATTTAGATAAGGATATTTAATGAAATGAAAAACAGCATCAACATCTCCTGTAATCCCTTTGTGAGAAGTCAATAACATATAATCTGTGTAAAGTTTAGCTGTACCTTCGTGTAGGTTGCCACTTCCTATACAAGCAATATTATTTTTATTTTTGAGCTTAATTAATACTAACTTGGCGTGTATTTTTAGTTTTTCATGTCCTAAAACAACCTCTACACCAGCTTCTTGCATTCGCTTGCTCCATTTGATATTACTTCTTTCATCAAAACGAGCTAAAAGCTCTACAACTGCCACTACCCTCTTACCATTTTGTGCAGCAGACATTAAGGCCTTAATAACCTTAGAATGCTGAGCTACACGATAGAGCGAAACTTTAATCTCCTCAACATCAGGATTAATGGCAGCTTCACGTAAAATACGTAAGAAATGATCAAAACTTTCATAAGGAAAATGAATGCCAATATCTCTATCAAGTATTTGTTCTAGAATACTTCTGCTGTAACTAATTTCACTACTTAATAATGGATACTGCCTTGAAAAATGAAGCTTTGCATTGCCAAAATTAGGCAAATGCATCAAGTCTTTCATATTGTGGTAGCGTCCTCCAGCCAAAGACATCTTCTCCATATCAATATTGATAATCTCTGCAAGTTTATTAAGAGCAAACTCTGGCATTGCTTCATCATAAACTAAACGTATAGGTTCCCCCCTACGTCTTTGTTTAACTCCAATAGAAACCTTCTCAATAACACTCTGACGCAAATCTCGCTCCATATCCATTTCTGCATCTTTGGTCAGCTTAAATGTATAAGCAGAATAAGAACTATAATTTAACCCAGCAAAAACATAAGGGAAGGAGTAGCGTAGTACATCATCTAGGAACATCATATAATGCTCTTCACCCTCGCTTTTCAGACAAATAAAACGTCCATAGTCTTCAGATGGAATCTCTACAACTGCAATGGCATTCTGCTCGCAACAGACACTAGAGCTTACGTTATTATTACTTAAAATAACAAGTAAGTACAATGATTCTTTCAGATGAATATCTGCGTGAAAGGTCGGACTATCTAGAAAAATTGGGTTAGCAGAACCACTAATCGTATTCATATAAAAAGAACGCACCTCTTCCTCTTGCTCTGGAGTTAGTTCCTTGTCATTTAGAATATGAATATGTTCCTCCTCTAATAAGTTTAGAAGTTTAGCTAAAATTTCTTCGAAATCAATGGAATAATCTCTATATAGTTCTAATAACCTTTGTAATATCTGCTCAGATCGTTCTTGCTCCTCTTGACAATCAGGAGTAGGACAATCAGCAATACGCCTTAGAGAAGCAATACGCACACGAAAAAACTCGTCCAAATTATTTGAATATATTCCCAAATAATTAAAACGCTCCAAAAGAGGTAAATCATCTCGATTAGCCTCAAAGAGCAAGCGTCGGTTAAACTGCAACCAACTAATATCTCGCTCAATATATGGAAGATTTTTCGTTCTCTGTTTCTTCATACTAAGAAGTTCATTTCAAGACTCTACAACAAAGCAATAATACTTAGCTATAAACTTTCCTTATCAAATGCAAATGGCAAAACACTACGACAGTCTTCAAGACGGATAACCTCATCTGTTCCTGCTAAAAGAAGTTTGAAGGGCTTAAAACGAGATGCTGTTTCCATAAGCACTTGACGACAAGAACCACAAGGAGGGATAAAAGGCACTCGCCCAGCTTCATTAAAAGCAACAATAATCAAACTAAGCACGGGAACATTCGGATACTTAGCCCCAGCATAGAAGAGGGCTGTACGTTCGGCACAAGTGCCTGAAGGATAAGCTGCATTCTCTTGGTTAGATCCCGTTACGATCTCACCATTCTCAAGAAGGATAGCTGCCCCAACATTAAACTTGCTATATGGAGCATAAGCATTTTTGGCAGCCTCAATAGCAGCCTCTTCTAAACGAAGCTCTTGCTCAGTTAAGTCTGAATGACTCAACAATTCATATGATATCCTTAATTCCTTTTTCATTCCTCTTTATGTTTTATAGAAAGTATACTTACAAATATACTTATTTTAGACGATATTTTTAATGTCAATTAGTCAGACAAGCAACAAATCCCAAACGTTTTTTGGAACAATTCCTTGTCAATGCCTTCATATTATTGTAGAGAAGTCTAAAAACTAATTTTTCAGTCAACAAAAGAGGAAAATGGGAGATAAAGTCCCATCTTCCTCTCAATCTAAAAATCTTCTGAATAAGTCTTTTACTTATACCAAACCTTATCTATGGCATAGAACTTATCTTCCTTAGCTCCACGAATCCAAACCTTAGCATCGTCCCAATAGCTTGGAAATCCTCCATTGATTGCCCCAATGAAAACAGCCTTGATAGAGTGTAAACCTTTCTTGAGAGCCTTACTACTATCGTGGCGACTAAATTTCTTCACTTCACCAGCATTATCAATTAGTTTCTCTCCATCAATCCACAATTCTTCATTATTCGTTGAGAAGAAGTAAATACCATCTTCTGGAACTTCAAAATAGCCTTCAGCAATACTTGCATTATAATCAATATCTTGAGAGTTATTTCCCATTCTATTAATTTTTATTTCAGCAAAACTTTTGACATATTTTTCTTCCCAGTTTGTGACAGACTCAAGGTCTTTAGCAGTGTTATATTTACCTTGACTAAACTGCACTTTTAGTCCCTCTTTTAGCTCTTCAGATTTAAGTTCTTGAGCAGGAGTAAAAGCTTGTCTCTCAAAAATAATTGTCCTAACAGTACTAAGTTTTCCACTAGGCAAAGCTGTTGCAACCTTAATCTTAGCATTCTTATCAATCTGAATAGGTTCAGTATAAACTTGAGATGAAGCTGTTGGTTCTGTACCATCCAAAGTATAAACCATAGTCATAGGACGTGTTGTTTTTAGAACCAATGAATCTTTATCATTAAAGGCAATGAAGTTACAAGAACCATTTGGTTGTTCTGGAAGAGGAATGTGATAGTTAACCCCGAAAGCATCAAGACGAACATAAGCATTGTTCAAGCGACGAGAGAAGCTCTCAAAATCCTTCTTCTCTTTAGAAGTCCAAGTTAGCTCTGCAAGAGCAATAACTCGTGGATAAGCTTGGTACTCATACTTTGCTGCACTATAAAGGTACTCTCCCCATAGGTTTACCTGAGCACCAAGAATATGATGACGTTTATCTTGGGCAATATCTTTAGGTACAGGATAATAACTATAAGTCTTGGCAAGAGGAGCATAACCAAAAATCGCAACTGGCTCGACCTTTGGATCTCCTTGATAATGGTCAATATATAAACCTCCATCACCTGGAGTCATAATAACATCGTGTCCCATATTAGCAGACTGAATACCTCCAGCCTCACCACGCCAAGACATCACTGTTGCAGATGGAGCTAATCCTCCTTCAAGAATTTCATCCCAACCAATAAGTTTTTTTCCGTGCTTAGCTAACATATCTTGCGCACGGCGAATAACGTAGCTCTGCAATTCGTGTTCATTCTTTAGCCCTTCTTCTTTGATACGCTTCTGACAATGAGGACATTTTTCCCAACGAATCTTAGGACATTCATCTCCCCCAATGTGGAAGTACTCCCCTGGGAAGAGTGGAGCAACCTCATCAATAACATCAGAGATAAAATCATAAAATTTATCATTACCAGCACAATATACGTCCTCTTCAACGCCCCAGATATTACGCAACTCATACTCTTTACCAGATTGAGTCTTTGGGTTACAAGCTAACTCTGGATAGGCTTTGATGGCAGACATTGAATGTCCAGGCATCTCAATCTCTGGAATAATTGTAATAAATCGCTCACTTGCATAAGCAACAAGCTCCTTAATTTCTTCTTGAGTATAGAAACCTCCGTACTCAGTACCATCACCTTCAATACGCTTACTTCCGACTTCTGTCAAGCGTGGGTACTTCTTAATCTCAATACGCCACCCCTGATCTTCGGTCAAGTGCCAATGTAAACGATTAATTTTGAAGAGAGATAGCACATCTATTTGACGTTTCATCTCTTCCACAGTTAGGAAGTGACGACAAACATCAATGAGCATTCCACGATAAGCAAAAGCAGGTTCATCTTTGATACTTACACTTGGGACTTGCCACAGCACGCTATCTACTAAAGTTTTACTTTCAATCTCGGCCGGAAGTAATTGCATTAAAGACTGCATTCCATAGAATAACCCTTGTGCAGTTTGTCCCACGACTTGAACACCATCTGTAGTTACACTAAGCGTATATCCCTCATCCTTTAAACCTAAGCTAGGGTCAATACTAAGTCTAATCTGAGCATCAGCCTTGTCCAAGCTTACTGGTAGATTAAAGCCTGTTGAACGACGAATTTTAGTAGCAAAAAACTCTGCAATCGTTTTCGCTTGATCTCCTAAAGCACAGACTGAAACGTTTTCATCAAACTTAAAATCCCCAATATTCTGAACTAGTTCCATTGGCTGAGGAATAAGGTTTATTCCTTTATCATAACTAGGTGTTGTTTGCTCTTTAGATGTGCAAGCCCCTAGCATCACGCCACAAGCGAGTAGAGAGGTTAAAATTCCTTTTTTCATTTTATTTATTCTATCATTAATTATTCCCAAGCAAAAATTGGATATTTACCCATCATAGCGTTAACCTCGCTTTTGACCTCATTAAGGATAGCGATGTCTTCTGGAGCAGAAAGGACTCTGTCAATCATTTCCACAATTTTATCCATTTCGTTTTCTTTGACGCCTCGTGTAGTTATTGCTGGAGTACCTACACGAATTCCAGATGTTTGGAATGCCGAACGGCTATCAAACGGTACCATATTCTTATTAACGGTAATGTCTGCAAGGACAAGAGCTTTCTCAGCAACCTTTCCCGTTAATTCAGGGAATTTTGGACGCAAATCAATGAGCATACTATGGTTATCTGTTCCTCCTGATACAATTTTATAACCACGCTTAACAAATGCTTCAGCCATTGCACTAGCATTCTTTTTAACTTGTGCTTGGTAGAGCTTAAACTCAGGTTTAAGAGCCTCTCCAAAGGCAACAGCCTTGGCTGCAATTACGTGTTCTAGTGGACCTCCTTGAACCCCTGGGAAGACTGCAGAATCTAACAAAGCAGACATTTTTTTGATAACGCCCTTTGGCGTTGTTTTGCCCCAAGGATTATCAAAGTCCTTCCCCATCATAATAACACCTCCACGAGGACCTCGAAGTGTTTTATGCGTTGTACTCGTTACGATGTGTGCATATTTAACAGGATTGTCTAGTAATCCAGCTGCAATCAAGCCAGCAGGGTGTGCCATATCAACAAGTAAAATAGCTCCAACCTTATCAGCAATCTCACGCATACGTTTATAGTCCCACTCTCGAGAATAAGCAGAGCCTCCTCCTATGATAAGTTTGGGTTTATGTTCAAGAGCTTTCGCCTCCATATCATCGTAATCGACACGCCCATCTTCTTCCTTTACATTATATTCAATAGGTCGATAAAGTATTCCTGAACTATTAACGAATGAACCGTGAGATAAGTGTCCTCCGTGTGCCAAGTTTAGCCCCATAAAAACATCCCCTGGGTTAAGACAAGCCAGCAGTACGGCCATATTTGCTTGAGCTCCAGAGTGAGGTTGAACGTTTGCCCATTCAGCTCCGAAGAGTTCTTTTAGACGGTCTATAGCAATCTGTTCAGATTTATCTACAACTTCACATCCTCCATAGTAGCGACGTGTAGGATAACCTTCTGCATATTTATTCGTCATACAGCTACCCATTGCTTTCATCACATCTTCACTAACGAAGTTCTCTGAAGCAATTAGTTCTACACCTTTTAATTGTCTTTGGTGTTCTTCCTCAATGAGGTCAAAAATTACAGTATCTCTCATATCAAATCAATTTAAAAATTTTCAATTAAGCCACCCAATGGTTTTTATATTTTTAATCTAATAGCAAAGATAGCAATCTTTTTCTATTAGCAAGAGGGCTTTCAACTCTTTTTCCTTAGAAAACACAATAAAGAGTGCCTTAATTTTACTTTCATTCTAAATCTTCCGAAACTTCAAAGTTTCCACCAATAAAAAAACAGCAAAAGTCCCCCTCAATGAGGGTTTATTTACTGTACAAATATCACAAATCAGAACACTCAAAAGAAGCATTCCAAGCATACATATAAACTCCTATAAACCAAAAACTTACAAATGGTCTAAATTTGTTTAAAAAAACTCCCCGATAACTTTTTGAAAAGTCCCGTGATTTTTTGAAAAGTTATCCGTGACTTTTTCTAAAGTATTCCCTGAAACTTTTTCAACTAAGTCTAATACCACAAATCGGAACGCCTCTCGGCGAGGTTACCTTTACGGCGACAAAAGCATAAATCTCTGTCGGTCGCACCAACCAAAATGTTCTCGCATTTTGTATTCTGTGACATTAACACAATAACTCTAACGAAAACTAAAACCAATAACGTAATCTATTAGGGAAATCATCTATCTTTGTGAGAAATCATCATAATTTTACAACTACCATCATTAAGTCGTTTATGAGAAAGAATATTTTGTGGCTTATAATGAGCATACTTTGCTTAATAGAAGTTTCTGCCCAAAGTCTAATTAAGGGACGTGTTATTGACCAAAATAATCAGCCTATCGATGCTGTCCTCATTTGGCTTGTAGAAGAAAATAGTCAAACGCCCATTGCTCAATCTATCAGCGATGAAGAAGGCAGATTTACGATAGAAACAAGAAAAGAACGAGCCTATTTAATGCTCTCTTGCTTGGGCTATGAAAGCTATAAATCTCCTGTTTTTGATGCTAGTAAAGGGAGA
>PDWI01004174.1_pt1 | contig 19613 bp, 20 predicted proteins | sample 1430891 | NCBI WGS metagenome assembly PDWI01 (sample SAMN01162508, study PRJNA174530) | Oral metagenome, whole genome shotgun sequencing project. | biome: Marine environment; feature: Marine mammal; material: Swab sample of the gingival sulcus; isolation source: swab sample of gingival sulcus...
TTCCCAACTTCGCCAAAAGAGGTCCCATATACAAAATCGAAGCACGTATAGTACCTGCCATTTTCTTGTCTATATCGGTTCTGGTAACAGAAGCCTCTACTTTTACTGTATTTTTATCTAGGTAAGTTACTTTTTTGCCCAAATATTCCAAAAGCCGCAACATCGCTCTTACATCTCTGATATCAGGAACATTTTCTAGTAAACATTCTTCATCGGTAAGCACTGTGGCTGCAATAATGGGAAGTGCTGCATTTTTATTGCCGGCAATTTCAACTTCGCCTTGTAACTTATTACCTCCTTGAATTATAAATTTTGACATATCTATGTATTAATATCGTTATCAAATTTTCCAATAAATTCTATTTCTAAATCCAAATCCACACCCAATTTATCCTTGGTTTTAGCCCTTATTAAGTCTATGAGTTCAAGCACATCTTTTGATGTTGCATTGCCTATGTTTTCGATGAATGCCGCATGAGCTTCTGCTATTTGGGCGCCGCCCACCTTATATCCTTTCAATCCTAAAATCTTGTCTATGACATATCCAATTGAAGGGGTAGGTAAGTTTAGTCTATTTTGTTCTTCTTCCGAAAGATTTTGGAATATACACCCTGCTGACCTTTGGGGTTGATTAGCTTTTTGCTTTGTCCAAGTTTTTGCCGTTTGTCTCGCAGCGTCAATATTGCCTCTGGTCAGTACCAAATCAACCCAAATGACATATTCTTTTGTTTCTTTGAGGCAGCTGTAGTCGTAATCAAATTTGAAGTACGAATTTTCTACAACCTTGATACCGTCTTTACCTAGTATTTTAGCTCTTAGTACCAAGTCGCTAAAAAACATCTTGCCGCCATGCATATTTACGTAAAGTGCGCCACCGACAGTAGATGGAATACCGGCAAACCACTCCAAGCCGTATATGCCTTTTTTGAAAAGTGTATTTCTCAAGGTGCTTACGCTCATTCCGGAATCAACACGTACAATCACAGACTCCGTATTCTCTGCTTTTTCATCATTGAGAATACTGTTTTTATTTTGCTCGATTTGTACCAATCTGCTTTTTATGATTTTACCGAAGTCGATAGGAGGTTTTTCCTCCAATACTTCCCATTTCTCGGATTTGTTGATAATCACAGCGCCTCGAAACCCATTATCCGATACCAATATGTTGCTTCCTTTGCCTATGATTACAACCGGAACATCGTTATTTTTACAGCTTTCAATCGCAAATTGTAATTGATCTGAATTTTCTACTTGTATCAAAATATCAGCTTTGCCACCGATTTTAAAAGTTGTAAACCTTGAAATGGAATCATCAAGACTAACTTGGATATTATTTTTTGTCAAAATACCCTTTAACTCATCGATGTTTTTTTCTTTATTTTGATTATTGCTCAAGGAGAATAGATTATTTTTCTACAATGCTTTTTATCGGGAAGTTTTCTATTATAAACTTCTTAAACGCAAAGCTAAAAAATAATTACATATTAAAAAAATATATCATATTTATTGTTGATTGAAAATGCAAAATCACCCCGGACTTAGGTAGTGTCTACAAGAAAACCCTTGATTTTGGAGTCTCTGATAAGAAAATTCAAAAGACGAGGCTTGCGAAATAATGAACTTATCTCAATTTCTAACTCTCCCTGACTCTAAGGTTATCTTATGCCAAGAATTTTACAGGTTAAGAGGGTTGAGAGTGAAATATCAAATTCAAATTAGTTGTAAATATCTTAACTGCAATTGCAATCAACAAAACCCCAAATATTCTTCTTAATACACTTATGGCTCCTGGTCCTATCTTTCCTTCAATAGTAGGTATTAGTTTTAGTGTAATATAAACTATTATCAAATTTATAACGATAGCAATAAGTATCATAAGGTTAGGATAGGATGCTTGTAGAGAAAGTATACTAGTGATGGTTCCCGCTCCGGCAATTAATGGGAATGCAATTGGCACAATGGATGAAGAAGAAGTATTTTTGTCAGGTTTCATCAATTCAATTCCAAGTATCATCTCCAATCCTATAATAAATATCACAAGTGCTCCGGCAATAGCAAATGATTCCACATCCACTCCTACTAATTTTAATAAAGTATCACCAAGTATAAGAAACACCAGCATTAGTACCAACGAAAAAATTGTTACTCTTTCAGATTGTATGTGTCCCATTTTCTTTTTTATATCAATCAAAACAGGAATACTCCCCACAATATCAATTACCGCAAAAAGAGTTAATGTTACGGTAAGTAACTCATTAAAATAATTCATAATTTTTTATTTTTTATTTTCAAAATGACTTAAACAACCACTTAGCAACATCTTTTTGTTGAATATGTTTTTAGGGATTAATTTTTTTTGTCATTTTTAGATAAATTCTCCCATATAACCGAGCATGAAAAGAACATCTTTTTTAAGTTGTTGTCAAATATCCTTAAAAACCCTTGCTAACGAATATCCCGGTGCTCTTAGGTTAAGATCTATAAAATATCCAAATGGTGTTTGAAATACCTCAAGTCCTATTTCTTTCAATCTCACTTCAATTTTGTCTATAAATTCTCTCGTAAATTCAGGTGTGGCTTTACTTTCCGATAAATGCCCAAAAGAGTGTAGAACGATAGAGTCGAATTTCTTTTTATTCCGCAACCATTTAATAAATTTCACAAATTTCTTCAAAGGTTGTTTTTCTTCGTCTTCTTTTTCTATTTGAATAAATGCGACATACTTGTCCGATAAACTCACCTCCTCATTTGCTTCCGGCGCTTCTTCCAAAGTTTTTACAGTCGGTTTGTATGCGAAATGATCTGTGTAAATCATAAGTACTTTCATAAAATCGTTGTTTTAGTTATAGAAATCTTTGAATAACCCAAAATATGAGGCGAGTTTAAGGCTAGGGAAAATCGTCCATAGTTTGAGTTCTTTTAATACTCATTTAAAGGTTTCTTACAGTTGGCAAAGTTAGTAAATAAAACGGGATAACCGACGTGAAACGAATAGAATGTGCGTGCAATTATTGTACAAAAGGTGAAAGAAACAAGCTATTTAGTATCTGCAAGAATTTTGGAGTCTCTGATAAGAAAGCTCCAAAGACGAGGCTTAAATGTGTGATTTGTTATATACACGAACATAATTACATTCAATAAAGCAGCTGTCTGATAAAACCAATCACGTTGTTGTATATATTGAAATCACGAGTCTGAGGATCATCTGTAACCTCAATACTTTCAGTGCTTACTCTTTCTGTGTTTATTGTTACAAAACCATTGTGAGAAAACTTATTGTTTTGTACAAATAAATAAGAACTTGATAACAATGAAATAGCAACAAATACAGACCAAAATAATTTGGTTAAGATTGATTTTTTTGATTGCTTTATTTTCATTTGTTGTAATTGATATTTAGTGAAAAAAATACGAAAAAATAGTCTGAAATCTAAGGTCCTTGATTATTAATTCCCAATCTGATAACTTTTATCGACTTATAATTATTGTCTAAAACTCTCACAAGATAGATGCCATTTCGAAGATCAGATACATCAAAGTAATTTAAATTTTTATTTGAGATGCTCTTTACTTTTTTCCCTATCATATTGTATATCTCAATTCTGGAAACAGGAATGTGTGAAGTCAACTTAAAACCTTCAGTAGCCGGATTAGGATATACACTTACCTCCAACTTTTTTCTATTCAAAACCTTATCCTTAGAAACGGCTTGGGCTTTAATTTCTACAAATGAAAGCACTAGAAAAAATATTAAAAACAGTCTAATATTCATCTCAAAATCGTAAGTGTTTGTTTTTTGTTAGTTGCAAATGTAATCAATTTTAATTTAAATAAAATTGTTACGGGGACAAAGTTAAAATAAAAAATCAAAATATGTAAAAAATTGTAGAAAAAAAACTAAATGCTTTGAAAAAAACTAAATACTTCGGAGTGTAGGATTAGTGAGAGAGCCATATGTTAAATAATTTTACAAATATTATTTGTTTATTACACATATTTTATACTTTTGCGCGACTAAAATATATGATATATGAAACTTGAAAAATACATTGCGGTTAGTGGAATGTCCGGTTTGTTCAAACTTGTTAGTACTAGAAATAACGGCATATTGATAGAAGATTTTGATACCAATAACACTAAATTTGTATCTACCAGAAAACATCAGTTTACCCCTCTAGGAACTATTGCCCTATATACTCACGAGGATTCTGTTGAATTGAATAAGGTATTTAAGGCTATGTATGAGCTAAAAGATGAAATTGGTTTGGTCGGTTTGAATTCTAATTCGGAGGAATTGAGAGAGTATTTTGTGAAAGTATTACCTGACTATGATCCTGACAGGGTACATATAAGCGACATTAAGAAAGTTATAAAATGGTATAACTTCCTTGAAGAAAGAGGCTTGATGGTATTTGATGCAGATGAAGAAGAATAGAATAAAGCCGGTATTAAATAACGTTGTTACGATATTAGTTTTTCTATAATTTCTATCATTTTTTTGCCTCCCCAGTTGGAGGCTCCTGTTTTGCGAATTACTATTTTCTTGTCTTTTGATATTACAAAAGTAGTTGGTATACTCTGCGAGTGGAATGCACTTGGTGTATTTTGCAGAGATTGGTAAACAGGGAATGTGTATGATTTTTTAGTCCTGAATTTCTCTATTTTATCTATACTTTCATTGCTGATGAGATAAAATTCAATGTTTTCGTTGTCCCTATATTTTTGATATAGCGATTCTATTTCCGGCATTTCGCCAACGCAGGGAGGGCACCATGTCGCCCAAAGATTTACGAAGATAACTTTTCCTTTAGATTGCTCCAAGTTTATAGTCTCATTATCGGCGTTTTTCAAATTCCAATTTAAATCATTATCTGTCAGATCTATAGCATTATCGAGCATGGTAGGGTTGTCTACTTTTGCCTTTATTTGATTGATAAAACCACCTATTGCCATTCTGCCTTGTGGAAAAATTAAAGCCACTAAAATGACCATAAAAACGATGTCGCTGATTTTAGATAGTAAACTTTTTTTATTCCATTTTTCCTTAAATTTCTCAAACATTTTCTCCGTTTTTTACTCAAAGTTATTCTGTAAACATTAAATTTTCTCTTTAGTTCTATTTAGGGTTTGCAAGAAAACCCTTTATTTTTCAAGTCTCTGATGAGAAAATTCCAAAGACGAGGCTTGCGAAATTTTGAAAATCAAGGAGTTTGCTGGTGTAAATGACTATTTTTAAAATGAGCATAACGAAGTATTTGGAGTTTTCTTGCAGAGACTATTTAGGAGTATTTCTTAATATTATAATTTTTTTTCATACTTTTGCTTCATGATTTTAATCCATACAATCACATTACATAAAATTAAGATATGTCTTCAATAGAAAAAATTTCTCCCATAGACGGTAGATATTATTCCAAAACTAAAGCTCTAAGTGAGTACTTTAGTGAGCACGCGCTGATAAAATACAGATTGTTTGTAGAGGTTCAGTATTTGATAGCCTTGAAAAACCTTGGTTTACCCGAACTGAAAAACCTTACTGATTCAGACCTTGAAAGTTTAGAGCTTGTTTATAAATCTTTTAATGAAAAAGATTCTCAAAAGGTTAAAGATATTGAAAAGGTGACTAACCACGATGTGAAAGCCGTGGAGTATTACCTAAAAGATAAAATGAATAGCCTTGGTATGTCAAAGAGCTTAGAGTTTGTGCACTTTGGTTTGACTTCTCAAGATATAAACAATACCGCTTTCCCCATTATGATTCGACATGCTTTGGACGATGTTATTATCAAGGAAGTAAAACAACTTATTTCCGATATAAGAGAAAAATCAAAGGAATGGAAAGATGTGCCTATGCTCGCAAGAACTCACGGACAGCCGGCGTCACCGACTACTTTGGGTAAGGAATTGTTCGTCTTTGTGGAGCGATTGGAGAATCAAATGAAGGTAGTTAATGAGATCTCGCTTCGTGTCAAGTTTGGTGGTGCTACGGGCAATTTTAATGCTCATTTAGTGGCTTATCCGGAAATGGATTGGATCGGTTTTGCCAATGATTTTACCAGAAAGCATTTAGGTCTTGAGCGTTCGCAGCATACTACACAGATTGACCATTACGATAGTTTGTCAGAACTATTTGATGCTTTTGCAAGGGTTAATACTATATTGATTGACTTTAGTCGCGATATTTGGTCTTATATATCTATGGATTACTTCAAGCAGAAATTGATAGAAAATGAAGTGGGGTCTTCTGCGATGCCTCATAAAGTAAATCCTATTGATTTTGAAAATGCGGAGGGCAATTTGGGAATGTCGAGTAGTGTCTTTAAGTTCTTATCTTCAAAATTGCCGATATCAAGGCTGCAAAGAGATTTAACCGATAGTACTGTTTTGAGAAATGTAGGGGTGCCTTTTGCTCATTTGTTGGTGTCCATTAAATCGTTGCAAAAAGGTATTTCAAAATTAGTGCTAAATAAGGATAAAATTGATGCTGACCTTGATGCCAATTGGGCTGTGGTATCGGAGGCGATACAAAATATTTTGCGAAAAATATCCTATCCAAAGCCTTATGAGACTTTGAAGCAATTGACAAGAGGTAATACTAATATCGATAAGGAAGCCATTCATAATTTTATAGATACTTTGGATGTAGATGCGGCTATAAAAGATAAAATGAAAAAAATCACACCTTTCAACTATATCGGTTACAAAATTAAAGTGTGAGATAATTTGTGATAATAAAAAAACATTGTTTTCCTTTGCGAAAAATTAGAAGCGAGGTTGACGTGATGTGTAGTCTCTGCAAGAAAGTGTAGATTTATCAAGTCTTTGGTGTTTTATTGTAGTGCCTGCAAGAAAACCCTTGATTTTTGGAGTTTTCTTGCAGAGACTATGTAATAATAAGCGTTTTTGAGAGTTATTATACTTGATTAATAAAAAACAAATAAGGATATGTTTGATGATATTTTAGGTTCAATGAATCAGCAGCAAGCCGAATTAGAAGAGAAGTTAAAAAAGGTTGAGCTTGTTAAAAATAGTCCAAATGAAGAATTGCAGGTAGTTGTTAATGCGAAGAAAGAGGTGTTGGATATTACCATAAACAAGAAGTTTGAAGACAACGGGGAGTTGGAGGATTTGTTGGTGTTAACATTGAATGATGCTTTCAAAGAGGCGGATATTCACGCAGAAAAAGAAACTCAAAATCTTTTGAATAATATAATGCCAGGAGGCTTAGATGGACTAAAGGGAATGTTTGGATAAATGAAAAATTACAGCTTACATATTCATTAATTATTGAAATATGAATTACAATTATATTTTTATTCTTTTTATATTATTAGTTTCCTCACAATTAAATTCTCAGGTGTCGCCTTTGGTTGATGTTGGATTTGATGATTGTGTTTTCGAAGATGCAGGCACAATGGGGGTCAAAGTTGACAACATTGGCAACTTGACTTGTGGCTGTGGTATCGTTTCAGAGTCAGTGGAGTTTGATGGAACTAATGATGGTTTGAACTTTGGCAAGGAGATCAATTCTATGTTTAATAGTGATTTTACTTTGGAGATGTATTTTTCTGTTCTCAATGTGTATGATGTCGTAGACCTATTTTCTTTTAGTCGAGAGTGTGATAGCGATTCTTCATTTTCACTGGTATATTTGCCTAGTACAGGTAAGCTCCGCTTTCTTGCCCAAGAGACCGTTTCCAGATCAATAGAGCTAGACATTGATTTGGATCCTGAAAAATGTTGGCATCATTTTGCTTTGGTAAGGAGAGGATTTTCTTGGACTTTGTATTTGGACGGAGAAGTGGAGGTGCTTCAAAATGCTGTTAGGGAATATACTTTTAGTCCCGATAATACTTTTTCAATTAGTAATAGCCATTGTCTGAATAATCCGCTTTTTAATTATCGCAGATTTAAGGGGAAAATTGACAACTTTAAAGTTTACAATATCGCTTTATCAAATATATTTTTAAGGAAAAATAACATTAAGTCCGATCAAATATTGAATGAGGATTTAACTATCTTCTTGGGAGATCAGGTACCTATAGAGATGAGTACTACTTGTGCGGAAAGTTTTAATTGGACAAACAAACAAGATTTGGACGACCCTAATTCGCTTACGCCGGTAATCATGCCTAAAAAATCCACAACATATCATGTTTATTTCAATATGAAAGGTAAGACTTGCCGTGATTCTATAAATATTTACGTAAAAGACAAAGACGAATTGGATTGCAGTAAAATACTTTTACCCTCGGCATTTACTCCTAATAATGACGGATTGAATGATGTGTATGGTATTAGCAATAAGTACATTGTCGAAGAATTGAAGTCGCTTGAAATATACAGTAGAGCAGGCAGTAAGGTATTTGAAACAAATGATATCAACGGATATTGGGATGGTAATTGTAAAGATGTTAAGTTGAATCCGGCTAAATATGTTTATAGTGTGAGGTATGTTTGTGGAGGTGAAGAGTATCACAAGAAAGGTATTGTCAACCTCGTTAGATAATTTTGTTGAACAAAAGGCAAACCATTGTGTTTTCTTATAGTGTCATTGAAAAAAATAGCGTTTTAAAGATATAAGATGATAAAAAAAATATACTTATTATTTTCTGCTTTGTTGTTTTCGGTAGTGTTTTTCTCTTGTAAATCTTCTTTTGAAAAGGTGAGGACGAGCAACGAGCCTGTCAAGATGTATAAAGCAGCCAATAAATATTATGATGAGGGAAGATACCTCAATGCTCAGATACTTTATGAGAGTGTTCTACCTTTTTATAGGGGAAGAAGCGAAGCGCAGGAGTTGTATTATCGATATGCTTACTCTTATTATAATCTTGAAGACTATATCTTAGCAGCCCATTATTTTAAGAACTATGCAAATTCATTTATCAATAGTCCTCATAGGGAAGAAGCTCTTTTTATGGCTGCTTACTCCGAGTATTTGATGTCGCCGGGTGTTAGTTTAGAGCAGTCTCAAACCTCTAAAGCTATTAGTGACTTTCAAATATTTGTCAACACATTTCCCGATAGCGAAAGAATTGAGGAGTGTAATAAATTGATAGATGAACTCAGAGAAAAGTTAGAAAAAAAAGAGTTTGAGCAGGGAAAATTGTATTACAAGTTGGGGAAATATGTCTCAGCTGTAGTTGTGTTGGAGAATATGTTAGAGCATTTTCCGGAAACAAGTCGTGAAGAAAAAGTAAGGTTTTTGATTTTGCAATCTTCTTACAATTATGCAAAATATAGTGTTTATAAAAAGCAGAAGGAAAGATTTGAAACCACTTTAGAAAAGTATGAGCAATTTAAGAAGAGATTTAAGGATAGTGATAAGATGAAAGAGGCTAATGAAATATATAAAGCTACAAAAAAAGAATTAAACAAATTTTGATATGGATCTTAAGGCAAAATTTATGGGAAGAGACCCCAATGTCTATCCCAGAGACGTGTATGAGTTTTTGAACAAAGAGGGTATTGATAATATTTACGAGGCTCTTTCGGTGATAATGAAAAGAGCGAAGTATCTTACCTATGAACTCAAGGAAGAATTGAGAAGAAAGTTGGAAGATTTTTCCATGTCTCACGATATTATCGAGGAGGTTATCGAAAACCGTGAGCAAATAGAGATAACTAAGTTTTATGAAATATTGCCCAATCCGGCATTGATAGCGATGTTTGAGTTTTTTAGCGATGATTTGAAATTTGAATATCGAGATAAGGACGGTAATAAAATTGAGGATTAATACTCTGTTATTTTTTTAAGGAAAACTTCCTATTAATTTCGATACTTAGGCTTTTCTATGACAAGTAAAAACATACTCATAGGTGTAACCGGTGGCATAGCAGCATACAAAGTTGCTTATCTCGTTAGAGGTTTGGTCAAAAATGGACATAATGTAAAGGTCATTATGACTAGAGAAGCAACCGAGTTTATAACGCCTCTCACTTTGAGTGTCTTGTCTAAAAATAGAGTTTATACCGAGCTTTCAGAGCCTGATCATACGTGGAATAGCCATGTCGAGCTTGGGCTTTGGGCTGACGTGTTTGTAATTGCTCCTTCAACGGCAAATACACTAGCCAAGATGGCTTGTGGCATTGCCGACAATCTGTTGTTGACGACTTATCTGTCTGCTAGATGCCCCATTGTGGTTGCTCCGGCTATGGATTTGGACATGTGGGAACACTATACAACTCAGGACAATTTGCAAAAGCTTGAAGAGAACGGTGTACATATCGTTCCTGTCGAAGTAGGAGAATTAGCGTCCGGTCTTGTAGGTAAAGGTAGAATGGCAGAGCCACAAACAATTATTGGTTTCTTGCAAAAAATATTACAGCCCAAAAATGACCTGCAAGGCAAAAAAGTCTTAATAACGGCAGGACCAACCGTTGAAGAGATAGATCCCGTACGTTTTATAAGCAATAGGAGTACCGGAAAAATGGGAATAGCCTTGGCTAGAGAATGTCTCTCTCGTGGTGCTGATGTACATTTGGTACTCGGACCTGTTAAGTTGAGTCCACCGGAAAAAGCTAAAGTCTATAATGTTACTTCTGCGCAAAGTATGGCGGAGGCGGTTTTTGAGCTAAAAGACAAGGTGGATATTTTTATATTCGCTGCTGCGGTTGCCGATTATACTCCGGAAAACGTGTCTTCCACAAAAATCAAAAAGAGCGATGCCGACTTGAGTATAAGCCTTAAACGTACGGTTGATATAGCTCAAAGCATAGGTGAAGAAAAGAAAAAAGACCAAATAACTGTGGGATTTGCCCTGGAAACTGACTCGGAATTAGACAATGCGATGTCGAAATTGAAGCGTAAAAACTTTGATTTTATCGTTCTGAATTCTTTGAGAGATAAGGGCGCAGGCTTTGCCGTAGACACCAATAAGGTCACAATAATTTCCGCAAAAGACAATAACGTAAAAAAGTTCGAGTTAAAGAGTAAGGGAAGTGTTGCCATTGACATTATAGATAGTATCGTTTCCGTATTGTAGGTGATTTTTTGTCACCTCGTAAATAAATTTGTTATAATATGCAAAGATTGATAATAATTCTATTGGTATTCGGTGTTGCTACTCTCAAGCTGTCAGCGCAAGAGTTTAAAGTGAATGTAACTGTACAAACGCCACAATTAAAGCTAGCAGAGCCGAAGGTATTTAAGCAAATGGAAAAGTCTATTTCCGAATTTTACAATAATACCAAATGGACAGAGGATGATTATGAAGAACACGAAAAAATTGAACTCAACATCAATGTCAATATAACTAATGAGTTGTCACCATCTTCTTTTGTCGCTGATTTTTCGTTCCAAAGTGTCAGACCGGTTTACAATACCAACTATAAAACGGTTACACTTAATTGGATAGACAAAGGATATTCATTTGTATATGAAGAATTGCAGACAATTGAGTTGAGCACAACTGTTTTTATCGATGATCTATCGGCTATTCTTACCTATTACGGCTATCTCGTGCTAGGTTTGGATTATGATTCTTTTTCTATATTCGGAGGCGATAGATATTATGACAAAGCAAGAGAAGTCGTGGATAATGTGCCATTGACAAATCAAAATATAAAGTCCTGGAATAGCAATGGCAAGAAGAAAAACAGATATTGGGTGATTGACTACTTGCGAAATTCAAAACTCAGAGGATATAGACAGGCATATTACGATTATCACAGACAGGGACTTGATGTTATGAGCAAAGACCTAGACAAGGGTAGGGCAGTGATTCTAAGCTCTCTAAAGGAGTTGAAAAGATTGAATGAGCAGGTTCCTCAATGTTCTATTGTCAGGCTTTTTATAAATGGCAAGAAAAATGAAATCATAGAACTATTTAAAGGAGGTGGATATGCGCAGGGTAATAACGTCTATAATCTGATGTCGGAGGTAGATCCCTCCGGAATTGAGGACTACAAAAAGATAACCAAGTAACTCAAGATTTTCCAAATGGACAAAAAGAATATTATTATTTTTGCTTCCGGCAATGGAACAAATGCTGCCAATATCATCAAGAAGTCAAAAGATAGCTTTTATAGTGTTAAATTGATTGTTACCAACAATCCCCACGCAGGCGTTATTAATATCGCCAAAAGTAATGGTATCCCATTTGTATTGATAGGTAAAAATGAGCTTAAAAATCCTAATAAAATAATTAGAAAACTCAGCTCTTTCCAGCCGGACTTGATTGTGTTAGCCGGTTTCCTTTTGCTTATTCCTAGTGAAATAGTTAGGGAATTTCAGGGAAAGATAATAAATATACATCCGGCATTGTTGCCAAAATTTGGTGGAAAAGGAATGTACGGTATGAACGTACACAATGCAGTTATAGACACAGGAGAATCTCATAGCGGCATAACAATTCACTATGTTAATGAAGAGTACGATAGAGGTGATATTATATTTCAACAAGAAATTGAAGTTTTAGGTGAAGATACCCCCGAATCTCTAGCACAAAATATTCACAAACTGGAATATGAATATTTCCCAAAAGTTATAGAACAATTATTGAGGGATTAGGCAATACTGAACTTTTAGCGGTTAAACATTTTACCTCAAAATCACCTCATATTTTGGGGTGTTCAAAGGTTTCTATTCAATCTAAAATCAATATTAATAATAAATTACTTTGATTTTTAATATGTTTTACCTACTTTTGTGTCTTTAATCAAAATAAAAAAAATGAAGCCTAGTTTAGTAGTTTTAGCAGCAGGTATGGGGAGCAGATATGGTGGTTTGAAGCAAATGGACGCTTTTGGTCCTAATGGAGAAACAATCTTAGATTATTCTATTTATGATGCGATAAATGCCGGATTTGGAAAGGTCGTATTTGTGATAAGAGAATCGTTTAAAGAAGATTTTGAGCAGTTTTTTGCCGGTAAGTTTGAGGATAAAATCAAAGTAGAGTTTGTTACTCAAGAGTTGAATAAAATCCCCAAAGGTATTGGTAATTTCGATAACCGTAAAAAACCGTGGGGAACAGCCCATGCCGTTCAAATGGTATCGGAAGTAGTCAATGAACCTTTTTTGGTAATTAATGCCGATGATTATTACGGACAAAACGCTTATAGTGTCGCAGCTGAATATTTTAAGAAATTTCCTGAGTCAAAGCAGGGCGATAAAGATGTTTATTTCTTGATGGGATATAAATTGACAAAGACGCTATCTAGTCACGGTACTGTAAATAGAGGTGTTTGTAGTGCTGACGGTAATAACAAGCTTGTCGCCATAAAAGAGTGTAAAAAAGTCTCAAGAAACAGTGAAGGAAAAATTAATTATTTGGATGGAGATGAGGTAGTTTTTCTCCCCGAAGATTCTTTGGTATCTATGAACATGTGGGGCTTCTATCCTTCTTATTTCGATTATTTCGATGAGCAATTTAGTTTGTTTTTGAAAGAGTTTGGAAATGAAGAAACTTCTGAATATTATATACCGGACTTGATAGATTATTTGATGAAAGAAAATAAATCTGATATCCTTGTATTAAGTTCCGACAGCGATTGGTTTGGAGTTACTTACAAGGAAGACAAACCATTTGTAATAGAACGCTTGAAAAAATTGATAGATGATGGTGTTTATCCTGAGAATTTGTGGGGGTAATTACTATTTATGACTACGATTAAAAGCGTTACATTAATTGGCTCCGGAAATGTGGCTACACACTTGGGCATAGCTTTGAAAAAAGCCGGTATTTTTATTGATTGTGTTTACAGTAAGACCAAAGAAAATGCCGATGCTCTAGCTCAAATGTTGGATGCAAACTATACCGACAAGATAAAAGATATATACTCAAATAGTGATTTGTATATAATATCTGTTAGTGATAATGCAATAGAAAAAGTTGCAAAAAAACTCAATGATAAACTCGGTAAAAGCCTATCTGTTGTACACACTTCCGGAGTAACTCCGTCTACGATATTGTCAAATTATTTTGATAGTTACGGGGTGCTTTATCCTCTCCAAACATTTACCAAGAACAGAGAAGTAGATATTGCAAAAGTACCTTTTTTTATCAATTCCTCTGATTCGTCTTTGGAGCACAGACTTTATATCCTGGCTTTAAATTTGTCCCCAAAAGTATTTTTTCTAAGCGATGAAAAAAGAAAAGTGCTTCATGTTGCGGCTATATTCACCAACAATTTCACCAATTTTTTACTATCGGTAACCGAGGATATTTTGAAACAGGAAAATATTCCTATGAATTATATCTACCCGCTAATCACAGAGACTGCTGCTAAAGTTACAGACGAATTGTCTCCTGCAAAAATACAAACAGGACCTGCAAAAAGACACGATCAAAATACTATAGACACACATTCAGAATATTTGGGAAAATATCCCGACTACAAGGAGTTATATCTAAAAATAACAGATATGATTCAGGAGAAATACAAATAATATTGGGGGGTAAATACAAAAAAACACCCTTGTGAAATCTATAAGAAACCTTTGAATACGCATCAACCCAAACTATGGACGATTTTCTCTTGCCTCAAATTCGCCTCATATATAGGCTTATTCAAAGGTTTCTGTAAATACAAATTTTACAAGGGTAGGGTAGTGATCTGTATTATTCCTTTTCTTTCTTAACCTTTCCGCCACCTATCTGTTTTCCGTTTTTATATTCATACTTTGAGTCTAAAACGCCGTCATCATCGTAATATTTGTCGAAACCGTGCTTTTTATCGTCTTTGTATTCCGTTTCTTGAATTGGCTTACCGCTTCTGCTGTATTTTATTTTCAATCCATTCAATTTACCATCTTTGAAATTAATTTCCTCTTCCGTGTTCCCGTATTTTATTTTTAATACTTTTCCATCTAGTTTATCATTTTTAAAATAAGCTTGATTTTCAAGATTACCTCTTCCGTCAAAACCGAAATAATATCCATTAAATTTGCCATCCCAAAAAGAAGTGATGGACACTATTTTCCCCTCAGTGTTAAATTCTACCCATTCACCTGTCTTCAATCCGTTTTTAAGAAACCCCTGTAATATCAACTTGCCATCTTTGTCGTATTTCGAAGCTTTTTCTAATTCAGTACCTGAAACTTTTTCCAATTTGAACTCATCGGCATTAACAGTTTGTGCTGTAGAAGTTTCCGTCTGGTTCTGTGTACAAGAAACAACAAATAATAAACTCAATAAAAATAATGAAATATTCTTCATAATGATATAAAATTTTAAATGATTAAAGATATTTATAACGTATAAGTTTGTCTCACAAAAAAGACTGAACGCAAAGTTAATAATAAATTTTCATATCCAAAATTTAATTTCAACGTTAATTCGTAGTAACCTCAACCATTTGTATGTTTTTGGTGTAATAAAAGGTACGAGGTAGGAATTTTATCTCTACATATATTTTTATAAAACATATATAATATATTCAATATTAAAAACATGACAAATAAGTACATCGCTAGTAAATTTGATTTAACCGCAAAATTAATGACATTGCACGGAGAGAATTCCTTTAGGATTAAAACATATCAAAATGCCTATAACATTATCAGGCAATCTGCACTGGATTTGACAGATATGTCCTCCGAAGATTTGATGCAAATAAAGGGATTGGGTAAGAGTACGGCTCAAAAAATTGTAGACATCATAAAAAGGGATAGTTTTGCCGCGTTGGAACAACTTATTGATAAAACACCTCGCGGCATCTTGGAAATAATGAAGATAAAAGGACTTGGTGCTAAAAAAATCAGGCAAATATGGAAAGAATTGGGAGTGGAATCAATGGGTGAGTTAGAGTATGCTATTAATGAGAATCGATTAATTACGCTAAAAGGTTTTGGTGCGAAAATGCAAGAAAATATTTTAAAACAAATAGGCTTTCTAAATTCGGTTAGTGGCTTACATCTGTATAGTGAATTGGAGGAAAAATCACAAGACCTGATCACAATATTAAAAAATGCATTTCCCGATGAAAAATTTTCAATAACAGGCGATTTGAGGCTTGCAATGCCGTACGCTGAAGAAATAGCAATAATAGGCACAATCGATAGCGAAAAAGTAATATCAACACTCGACAATAAAATAGAACTTGATGGCGACACCATGAAATTCAAAAATATTAAAGTGTCTTATATCAAATGTGATAGACTAAATTTCGGGACAAAATTACTTAGTACAACAGGACCAAAAAGTTTTGTAGAGTTGATGAATAGGGTAGAGGACTGTGAAGAAGAGGAGGAGGTTTTCAAGATAACCGGACTCCCAATCGTTCCCCCTGTTTTTAGAAGTAGTATTGATACCATAAATAAAATACAGAATTTTAATATTGATGATTATGTAAAAGAACAAGATATAAAAGGTGTTATCCATAGCCATACGAATTGGAGTGACGGACAAAACAGCATAATGGAGATGGCGAAATATTGCAAAGAGTTGGGCTACGAATATTTGGTAATAACCGACCACTCTAAATCCGCGTTTTATGCCAATGGCGTTTCTGATAAAATGTTGATTAATTACGTGGAGGATATTAGAAAACAAGATAGTTTGATCTCTGACTTTAAAATATACGCAGGGATAGAGAGCGATATATTATCGGACGGTAATCTTGATTATGATGATGAAAAACTCTCACTTTTTGATATTGTAATTGCTTCGGTTCACTCTACTTTAAATATGGACAAAGAAACTGCGACCAACAGACTTCTGAGAGCAATAAACAATCCATATACGAAAATATTGGGGCATATGACCGGACGTTTGCTTCTTGCAAGGGAGGGATATCCAGTGGATTATGATAAAATATTTAAAAGTTGTGCTGAAAATGATGTAGCAATAGAACTGAATGCTAATCCTCGTAGACTGGATATAGACTGGACATTGATAAATAAAGCCCAAGAGGCAGGAGTGAAAATTTGCATTAATCCTGACGCACATAGTACAGAACAAATAAATTATATAAAATACGGAGTGTTAATGGCTCAAAAAGGATTGTTGCGTAAAGAAAATTGTAGCAACTTGAAGTTTGAGGGGGAATTTGGGCAATGTCATTGAGCTATTTTATTATAAAAAAATGTTAATTTATTGTTTGTTTATAGTATTTGATATATCTTTGTCGGCGATAATTCTATATTAGTTAATAATCAAATTATATTTTTTTAATCTTTAAAGTCAAAATTATGAAAAAACATTTTACTAATTTTATTTATACAATGCTTGTAGTTCTAGTAGGAACATCTGGCTTATTCGCTCAATCTTCGCCTTACATTTGGGGAGGTCCCGGAGACAAAAATAGTGAATTTGATGGTGGTCTTAATGACTGGACTGTAAATGCAATAACAAACGATTCCGCTATATGGGTGTGGGAAGCTGACGGTAAAGCAGATAGAGGTGCTTACTCCGGCAAAGAGGATGCAGTACAAATTCAATCGCCTTCTGTAGCGAATGGTGCTATGGTTTTTGATGCCGATTATTATGACAATGCCGGAATAGAAGGAAATATTGGAAAAGGACCAGCTCCCGGAAGACAAAAAGCAGATTTGATTTCTCCTGTTTTTAGTTGTGAGAATGATTCTACTGTTTATTTAGTGTTCCACCAATATTTCAGGACTATATACTCTGTTTGTAAGTTGCAAATCTCCGTTGACGGAGGTGAGACTTATCCTGAAAATGCACAAATTGATTTAAATAAAGATGTGGACGTTAACGGAAGTGTTTTCTCTAATTCTAAAGTTATTGTTGATATCTCAAAATTTGCGGCTAATAAATCGCAGGTGAGAATTAAATTTAATATTAGTGCTTTCTATTACCTTTGGATCATAGATGATGTTTATGTTATGAGAGAGCTTCCTGCGGAACCTGCTATAATCGGAGCTTGGTATCCGTCGAAGAAGTATCAAACGCCTGTAGACCAAGTATCAGTTGATTCTTTCTATTTCGCTATGGACGTGAAAAATTTAGGAAATAAAGAAGTTACTGCTCTTAAGGGTAGTGTTTCATTGGTAAACCTTGATGACGAAATAGTTTACTATGAAGACTCTGTTGAGAATATATTGGATCAACCATTGCGAGGTGGTGACACTTTGAAAGGTTTTAGTTTTAGATCTTGGAAGCCTACTGATATGACACCGGGAGTTTACAGGGTTCTGTACAGGATATTACCAACAGAAGACACCACTATTGCTCCTAACTCCGGATGGGTTTATCGTTTAACTTTTAAATTGACGGAGAATAAGTTTGTTGCAATAGACGGAACAGATACTACTTACACAAATGCTATTAAATTTAACGATGACGGTGAAAGTATTTTTGCTAGAGCTTTCAACAGTGTTGATGGTGTTATTTTTTATATTAACCGCTTTAAAATGAGTAATTGGGTTAATAATAAGAGAGTAAAAATAGCTGTCGATACAGTAAATTACTCAATGACTCAAGATAGGGGAAGTGGTGTGAAGTACACTTACGACTCTAAAGTTTATTTGCTAAAATTGGCTGATACTATAGACGATCAATTGTCGAATTTTGATGATACAGATGGTATATACGTTGACGGAACACAGAGTAAACAGTTGACTTTGGTTGGATATTCAACTCAAAAAGTGAATGACGTAACAGATTATGAAAATACACATGTCGGTCTAATTTCTGACGATAGTGAAGGAGAGGAAGTCGGTTACGTGCCTCTTGAGCCAAATGGCAAATACTTTTTGGCAATGAAGTGGGATTCTGACAAAACTACATTTCAAGATATTGACGTTTCTTCATCTTTTGGAAGCTGTCCTAAGTATTATTATCCTGTAAATAGAACTAGTATGTACTATGGTAATTTCCAAGTTGATGATGCCGGAACAATTCAACACTTATTTGGTTTTACAGGATCATTCTCTTGGGTTATGGGAATGAATCTTATAATAGTTCACAGTGAAGATGTGGCGACAAAAGAAGAATTACTTCCTGATAATTCAGTTACTTTCTTGGGTAACCCTACAAAAGAAAACTTGAATGTGGCTATAAGCCTTGAGCAAACTGCTGAAAAAGCATCAATGGTAGTGAGTGACATAAACGGAAAGGTTATAGATATGAGAACCGTTTATAATCTAAAAGACAGCAATGAAAGATTCTATGTTGGAAATCTTCCAAACGGAACTTATATGTTTACTTTGTTTACAAAAGATAAACTTTTAACTAAGAAGTTCGTTGTTGCTAAATAATAAAAAATTCATAATTATGTGTTTTAGCCCTGATTCAAGCTAATGAATCAGGGCTTTTTTTTGTGTTCGAAAGAGAGAAGAGAGGTGTAAATACAACAAAATCCGTCTATAATCCTCTCAAAACCCTATTTAACATAATATATATTATAGGCTTTTATTTGAATAAAAATTCGTTGTTAATTAATATCAAATTATATGCGTATCAATAATTATTTTGTAATTTTGACTGTTTGTTTTGATGAAGCCTTTGAGTAATGCGAAATTTTTATTTTCTAATGCTTATTCAAAAGCTCCATGAATTTTAATTTGAATAAATTATAGAAAAATACTGATGATGAGACTTGCACGCAATCTATTTTTATACTTGGCAATTTTAGTTATTTTGCCTGTTACAGTTTATTCTCAAAATAATTATTCTGTAGCTGCCATCGGATTTTATAATCTTGAA
>PDWI01004175.1_pt1 | contig 19613 bp, 19 predicted proteins | sample 1430891 | NCBI WGS metagenome assembly PDWI01 (sample SAMN01162508, study PRJNA174530) | Oral metagenome, whole genome shotgun sequencing project. | biome: Marine environment; feature: Marine mammal; material: Swab sample of the gingival sulcus; isolation source: swab sample of gingival sulcus...
ATACCGAGAAAAAGACTGCTTGCAGGGGGAGTAGAGGAAGGAGGGGTGTTACACCTTAAAAAAAGATATTTTTTGTCTTGACGAAGGGGACCACTTTACTTTGCTTTTCGAAAAGTGAAGAAATACATGACAAGGTGATAGGGATGTATATAAATCGCTTCTATTTTAAGGAAAGTGTTTTCTTAAAATGCTGTAATCAGTAAATTTGATACACCATTCAAAATCGAATGTTGTGTCTAGCTGTTTCATTGGTCAGTCCTCCTTTTTCTGCTATTATAGCAGTTTTAGATTACTGACACAAAATTTTGAACACCCTCTTTTATATCTGCTATGTGCCGTTGAAATTTTAGAAAGAATACTTCTCTTACTGGGACTTTTGAAAGACGGCTGGGAATTTTTTCAATAGCTATTTTCATAGACGATGGGGTAAATTGAAAAATAATGTTTTCGGTGAGTTAATCAGCCTGATCTTCGTATCTAATTAGCCATACCATCTTCCGGGCTGGTTGGTGTCGGTGGGATAATCAGGCCGTGTATTTCTCCCAGATTGCGGGCAATGGTCATAAAGGCCGATGGCAGCGGCATTTCCCGTTCGGTGATAAGAATGCCCAGTTTTTCCGCAACTTGCAGGGCTTTTGTACTATCTCCATCACCATTTGCCTGCTGCTGTTGATCGCAAATCGCCTGCATCCGCAAGGCATCGGTCAGCGGTTTCCGCATATGAGCAAGTTCGTCCTTGATGGCAAATAGATACTGCTCGATGGCGGCCCGGTTCTTTCTGCCAAATTCTATAAATGGTTCGCCAGTATTGACCGTGCCGAAAATCTCATTGGTCACTGCACCGCAAAGCATTGAAACAAAGGTATGATCCGGATATTCGGCTTGAACTGACTTTTTTAATTCCTTGAAAAAGACCATCTGGACAATGGCAATGCCCTCACGCAGAGAAGCAATCAGCCTTTCCGGCACCTTATTTTCGGGATTTATATCTTGAGCTGTCATATTACCATTTTGATATATTGATGTTTTTGTAATTTGGCAAAAATATTGTTTCTTTCTTGTTCATCGGCAACTTCAAGTTCGACATTAAAACTGTGATATTTACCGGATGAGCTGGTATTAGCGTGGTTTATTTTGGCCGAGCCGCCGCATATCCGGTTTATTGCCTCCTCGACCAGCAGTTTATCTTCGCCGATCACCTTATACTGCCAAAGACAGGGGTAAATTATATCCGGCTTTTTATTTAACATCCTGATTTTACACTTGAAAGTTTATTGAGTTCTGCATTTTTATTTTTCGTGTTTTTGCGGCTGAAAATATATAACTACCTAAACAGAAACGAGAAATAAGCGAAAAATTTTTACCGCCCCGCAGGTAAATTCCAGCCTTAATCCGGCCATAACTAATGTGTACCCGGTCAATAGTCAAGATACTTTCATGCTGCCGTTAAAGTCATAATTTTGACGTTTCTGTTTGAATAAATTTTTTCTTGCCGGTCATATATTTTATCCACAATAATATTATTTTATAAATAACAAATAGTTATCTCTGTTTTACAGCTTCATATTTTTTTGACATTATGCTATGGCATATTATTTGCTTAAAGGAAGCACGCGGGTAAGTTTTATCAGTATTTGTTCGGGATAGTAATAACGAGCAACAAGGGGAAATAAAATGACAATTTCGACAAAATTATCTCAATCTGCTCCAGGAATAGAAAATGCTGATCAGATTGAGAGGGTTATGGCGGAGCTGGCCTTTTTGAAGCGTCAGTCAGAAAAACTTGAGTTTATGAATCAGCTCCATGCCAGAATGGCAGGTATCTTACAAATTACCGATATGATTGAGGCATATTCGGTATGGCTTATGCCCCATGTCAGGCATGAACTGATCGGCTATAACAATAAATCAAATAATAAAAAGCATCTTTTTTGCTCAGGACACGGCCCAAACAGAAGGGCGGTGGTCGCCTTTGCCGAGGAGCTTATAAGGGGCAGGCAGGCGGCCGGTTCGTATAGCGATAACGCTGGTTATTATGCCCATAAATGGATCTTTGAGACCAGTGATGATGCCGGTATTTTTCTGATTATCAAACAGGGGCAGGAGCTTAGCGGCGATGAAGTTGATTTTATTAACGATTCTCTGGAGATTCTTGCTGACTGCCTGCATCGGGCCATTGAGTATGAGGATCTTTTTGAACGGGCCAGTCGCGATGCCTTGACCGGCCTTTTGAACAGAAGGGTCTTTGAAGACCGGATTACCGGTATGGTTGAGGGAGCAAGGCGTTATCAGCGTCCTTTGACCGTGGCTGCCATGGATCTAGACCGTTTCAAGGTCATTAACGATAAGCTGGGGCATCAGGCCGGGGACGAGGCATTAAAATCCGTAGCTTTAGCATTAAATTCAGCTATCCGCTCCTCTGATTTGCTGATCAGGATGGGCGGTGATGAATTTATCCTGCTGCTGCCCGATACCGATCTTGAAAATGCCGGGATTCTTGCTGAAAGACTTGGCCTTGCCGTTGAAGAGCTTGATATTTGGGCCGATCAGGCAAATAAACTTGGAGTTAGCATCGGGCTTGCTCAGCTCGGTGATGAGGAAAGCATTCATGAGTGGATGGAAAGGGCAGACGATAACCTTTACCATGCCAAGGCACAGAGGTAAGCACCGAAAATGCCCATTAAATCAAGACAACGAGCGGATTTTTATTGCAATTCTATATGCAGCGGTATGGTGTGGATGGACTTGCTGGTATGTTCGGTGCTGCCAAGCGACCAGCCGCCGCAGGCTGCCGTGTTCCCTAGGGCTTCATCTATTTTTTGTACCACCCCGTCAAGGTTAATGATCGGGTGTTTGGCAAATACCTGTGGCAGTCCTTGGGTCAGGCTGCAAACTAGGCAATGGCCCGGGCGTTCATTTAGCACAATATTTATGGTTAACTGGTCTTTGCTGCTGGAACCGTACGCCAGTTCAATATCGTAGGCACCTTCTTCCGCATCGCCGAACAGAGCCTCAAAAAATTGGTCGGTTCTTTGTTTGGGAAAAATATCTGCCAAGACCTCTTTTGATAAAATATTCTCAATCTCGTTCATAATAGCCTGCCTGTGTAAAAATTTATTCATACTGGTCAAAAGCCCATATCAATAAAAAAATTAGTATAACCTTCAAGTCTGGTTTGTCAACCGGAGCGTTGCGGCGGCGGCAATGCCGTGTTATGGTCGGTTATGGATAAAATTTACCATAATGAATGTGGAATAAATGAAGGCCCCAGTCTTGATTTCCCGCTGGAAGATTTGAATTCCGCTCAGTATCAGGCAGTAACCACCACCGAAGGGCCGGTGCTGGTCATCGCCGGGGCCGGAAGCGGCAAGACCAGAACCCTGGTTTACCGGCTTGCCCATCTCTTGTCGGGCGGGGCGGCTCCTGAATCGGTTTTGCTGTTGACCTTCACCAGAAAGGCGGCCCAGGAAATGCTGTGGCGGGCCGGCACCTTGCTAAATGATTCCTGCAAAAAGGTGGTCGGCGGCACCTTTCACGGCGTTGCCAATAAGCTGCTGAGAAGGTACGGCTCCCATCTGGGTTTTAGCTCCAATTTTTCCATCATCGATCGGTCGGATGCGGAAGGTATTATCAATCTGTTAAAATCCTCGCTGGGCTTTGGCGGCAGGGATAAACAATTTCCCACCAAGCGGGTAATTTTCAATATTATCAGCGGTTCAATCAATAAATCAATTGAACTGGAAGATTTGATTTATGAGCAATATGCCCATCTTGAGGAACATGCTGAAGAGATTGCCGTAATCAGAAAAAATTATAATGAGTTCAAATTTGATCACGGTTTGATGGACTATGATGATCTGCTGGTCAACTGGAAAAGGCTGCTGGCGGAAAACTCCGAGGCCAGGGCAGAAATTTCAAGCAAATTCAAATATATAATGGTGGATGAATATCAGGATACCAACCTGATTCAGGCCGATATAATCCGCCTTATGGCCTGCACGCATGATAATGTGATGGTGGTTGGTGATGACTCGCAGTCGATCTATTCCTTCCGCGGTGCCGATTTTTACAATATCATGCGTTTTCCTAAAATATTTGCCCATACCACCACGATCAAACTTGAGGAAAACTATCGTTCCACCCAGCCCATCCTCAGCCTGACCAACGATATTATCAGAAATGCCGCCGAAAAATATGCCAAAATTCTCTATACTTCCATTGAGGGTGAGGAAAAACCAGTGCTTTATGCGGCCAAAGATGATCGGGAAGAGGCTGCCTTTATTTGCAATAAAATCAAGGAAATGTGCGATAGCGGCATGAATATTGGGGAAATTGCCGTTTTATTCCGCTCCGGCTTTCATTCCTATAAGCTGGAAATGGAGCTGGCTTCAGCCGGTATTGACTTTGATAAGCGGGGCGGGCTGAAACTTACCGAGTCTGCCCATATGAAAGATGTGCTATCCTTCCTGCGGGTTCTTGAAAATCCGCTGGATAATCTTTCCTGGGGCCGAATTCTTCTGCAGCTTGACAAGGTGGGTCCGAAAACCGCCCAGAAAATCACCAGGACGATTATTGCCTCGCCGGATCCCTTTGCCAGTCTTTCATCATACCCGGCCGGCAAGGCGTGGCAGGCGGGCCTGAAAAAATTATCCCGTTTTTTTGACCAGTTACGAGGAAAAAAATCTTCGCCGGCCATCCTTTTTGATCTGGTGCTTGATTATTATCGGCCTTTTTTTGAGCAGATTTATCGGGATGACTATCCAAAAAGGCAAAAAGACCTGGAACAACTCAGGATTATTATCAGTGATTATGATGACTTGCAAAGTTTCATTGATGATACCGCCCTGGATCCGCCGGAAAGCAGTACGGCCTTATCACCCATGGAGGAGAAACTGGTGCTTTCCACCATCCATTCGGCCAAGGGTCTGGAGTGGGATGCGGTGTTTATTATGGGGCTTGCCGATGGCCGTTTTCCCCATGTTTCTGCCAAAATGAGCGAGCAGATGGAGGAAGAGCGGCGGCTTTTATATGTGGCGGCCACCAGGGCCAGAAAGATCTTGTATTTCACCTATCCGCGGGAGGTGATGACCCCCGATCGTCAGTTTAGACGGGTCGGTATGTCGCCCTTTTTAAGCGAGCTAAAGCCCGGCCTGTTTGAAAGGCTTGAAACTGGTCTGCCAAATCAATCTACGGCCAAAATTTCCGGCTCCTTTACGGCCCGCAGAAAAGAAAAATTATCCCTTGCTGATTTTTCGGTGGGCAGCAAGGTGCAGCATCCATTTTTTGGCCGGGGTGAGGTGCAAAAGATTGTTCAGCCCCATACGGTTGAAATCTCCTTTGACCGCCACGGCATCAAACCGCTTCATATCGGTTATGCAAAGCTGAGGATAATTCATAAATAATGGACTATCAGCAGGCGGTTAATTATCTGGATTCATTGCAGGTTCACAAGATAAAACTAGGGCTTGAAGCAATAAACTCACTGCTGGCTAGGCTTGGCAATCCCCATTTAGCCCTGAAATTTATTCATGTGGCCGGAACCAACGGCAAGGGTTCGGTTTGTGCGGCCATGGCCGCAATTCTGCAGGAGGCGGGCTATCAGCCGGGGCTTTATACTTCGCCTCATCTTTACGAGGTGCGGGAGCGGTTTCGGGTTGGCCGAAAGTATATTTCAAAGGATGATTTTGCCGAGGTTATCAGCCGGATAGCATTTGAGTTGGGAGATGAAAAAATAACTTATTTTGAATGTCTTACCGCCGCCGCCTTTTTATGGTTTGCCGAAATTAAGCCGGACCTGGTGATTTTGGAGACCGGACTTGGCGGCAGACTGGATGCTACTAATGTAGTTATGCCGCTGATTTCGATTATCACCAATATAAGCATGGATCATGAGGCATATCTTGGGTATACCTTGAAGGACGTGGCTGCCGAAAAGGCTGGCATTATCAAGCCGCAGGTGCTGGTGATTACCGGCTGCCGCGGGGAAAGCCTGACCGTTATTAAGAAGGCGGCCAGAGAGAAAAAGGCTGAGGTTTTAGTTATTGACCAGGATTTTTCGGCAGCAGGGCAGGGGAGGGGCTTTGCTTATCTGCCCAAAAATTCGGCGAAAGCATTACCGCTAAATATGGTTTGCGGCCTTGAAGGCGAGCATCAGCCGGAGAATATAAGCCTTGCCGTAACCGCAGCATTTTTGCTTGAAAAGCAAGGGTATAAGATAAAAAAAGAACATATCCTAAGCGGCATAAAAAATCTGCATTGGCCGGGCAGGCAGGAGCATATCAAGGTGCAGAGCGGCGGGCGGCAGGTGGCTTATTTCCTTGACGGCGGCCATAATCCGGCTGGTATTGCATCCTTGCAAAAAAGTCTGCAAAATCGTTATAATGACAAAAAATTGTACCTGATCTGGGCGGCCATGGTCGATAAGGACGGCCAGCAAACCCTGCCCAAGCTAGCACCGCTGATGGAAAAGATCTATCTGCCCCGCATGGAGACAGAGCGGTCGGCAGAGCCTGAAAAAATTGCCGAAAACTTGACTGGCAGAGAACGGCAAAAATGTGTTATCACTGATGATGTCAGGCAGGCAATGCTCACGGCAGAGCAGCATTTGCCTGAAAATGGCTTGATTGTAGCGGCTGGTTCGCTTTATCTGGTTGGCATGGTCAGATTTTTATTATTGGGGAGCCTGCTGGATAGCTGATGGAAGACTGGTTTAATTTTGCTGCAGTGGACGATGCCGTCATCAAACGTGAGCGGGCAAAAGCCCGTGAACTAAGAAAAAGCCGCTGGTGGCAGCGGAAAACCGCCTCGGGCCGTTGCTATTATTGCGGAAATATATTTACTTATCAGCAGCTAACCATGGATCATCTGATTCCGCTGGCCAGAGGCGGACGCAGCACCAGGGATAATCTGGTACCGGCCTGTAAAGAGTGTAATAATCATAAAAAAAACCTGCTGCCGGTGGAGTGGGAAGAGTACTTGGGCAAAATAGGACGGCAGGTTTAAGAATTTTTTCGGCTTTTATCACCTGGTATTTCCTTTTTTTTGCGGCGGTAAAATAAGATAATAATTGTATAAGGGAGCAGTCAATGAAAGACAAGATTATCCGGTTTACAGAAGAATATTATCAGGAACTGGCTGAGGCCAGGCATTATTTCCATGAAAATCCTGAACTTGGTTATCAGGAGTATAAAACCAGTGCAAAAATCTGTGAAATTTTAGATAAATACGGCATAAAATATACCAAGGGCGTTGCCAAAACCGGCGTGCTGGCCCAGATTGAAGGTGAAAGGAAAGGCGATGCCCCCAAGTGCGTGCTTTTACGGGGCGATATTGATGCCTTGCCCATTCAGGAAACGGCTGATATTCCTTTTAAGTCAAAGGTGCCGAATGTTATGCACGCCTGCGGTCATGACGGCCATGCAGCGGGCGTGCTGGGGGCGGCCCTGATTCTAAATGAACTAAGAAAGGAGTTTAGCGGCACGGTAAAGTTTATGTTTCAACCGGCAGAGGAAACCATTGGCGGTGCCCTGCCCATGATAGAAGAGGGCATTCTGGAAAATCCCCATGTCGATGCCTGTTTCGGCTGTCATCTTTGGGGGCTGACTGGTGAGGGCGAGGTTGAAATCTCCCCGGGGCCGTGTTTTGCTGCGCCGGATGAGTTTTTTATTACCTTCAAGGGGCGGGGCGGTCATGGCTCCCGGCCTGATATGTCGGTTAATCCGATTGTTGCCGCCTCGTATTTTGTGGTTCAGTCAAATGCTATTATTTCGACCATGATTAGTCCGTTTAAGTCTGCTTCATTTTCCTTTGGCTCCATCGAGGGCGGCAGTGCCTTTAATATTATCCCTGGAGAAGTAAAAATTAACGGCACGGTACGCAATTTTGATGAGGGGGTAAGAACTTCCATCGAAAAGGCTTTCAGGGATATTTTGGAAGGAATCAAAACATCTCTGCATTGTGATTATGAACTGGATTATGTCAGGAGATATCCAATCCTGATTAACGATGAAAAGATGTCTGACCTTGCCCGAGGCTCCTTTGCCAAAATCATTGGTGCTGATAAGGTCGGGGAAATGCCCGAACCGACCATGGGGGGTGAGGATTTTGCCTATCTATCCGAGCATCGGCCATCTTGTTTCATCCTGGTCGGCATTAGTGCGGATAAGGAGCATCCGGTTATGCATCATAATTCTGGTTTTTGCTGGGATGATAAACATATCAAGACCTTATCAGCCGGTTTAGCCATGTGTGCGGTTGATTTTCTGGATAGTTAAAACTTAGTTAGGAGGAGAATTATGGAGGCAGTAAAAAGAAAGGGGATGATGGACAGGTTATTAAATTTTGTCGAGGTAACGGGTAATAAAATGCCCGACCCCGTAACAATTTTTATCGTTTTGACGGCTGTTTTTATGCTGATAAGCTGCCTCTTGTCTTACCTGGGCGTAACCATTGAGCATCCGATGACCAAGAAAGAGGTCAGCGTTATCAATATGCTCAGCGTGAGCAGCCTGCAGAACCTTTTGGCCGGTATGGTCAAGAATTTTCAGGCATTTCCGCCTTTGGGTCTGGTCCTGGTGGTTATGTTTGGGGCCGGTGTTGCGGATAAAACCGGCTTTATGGCGGCACTTCTGAAAAAGAGCATTGCCAAAACCCCAAAGCAATTTATCACCCTGAGCATCGTTTTTATCGGTATTGTTGCCAATGCCGCAGGAGATGCCGGCTTCATCGTATTGCCCCCGCTGGCCGGCGTGATTTATGCCAGTGTCGGCAGGCATCCGCTGGCGGGTATCTTTGTTGCCTTTGCTGCGGTGGCCGCTGGTTTTTCGGCCAATATCATGGTTAATATGCTGGATATTCTGATCGCCAGCTTTACCATCCCGGCCGCTCAGGTCATCAAACCTGAATATGTGCAGACCCCGGCCATGAATTATTATTTCCTGGTGGTTTCCACCGTTGTTTTGGTGATTGCCGCCGTATTTATTACCGAAAAGGTTATTGAACCGCGTCTGGGTGAGTACAAGGGAGCTTATAAACCTGAGGAAAAACCCATTGACGATCAGGCCGAATCTCTTGGTCTTAAATATGCCGGTATCTCCTTTGCGGTGCTGACCGTTTTGCTGATTGCCCTGTGTTTGGGCGAAAGACCCTTTCTCGGCGATCCCAAAACCGGCTCACTGCTTTCCTATAATGCCTATCTGATGAAGGGTATGGTGCCGATTGTGGCTGTTTTCTTTCTGATTCCTGCGGTTTTCTACGGTATAGGCGTAGGCAGAATAAAAAATGACAAGGATGTTATTGCCATGATGAATCAGGCCATGAACGAGCTTGGCGGCTATATTGTGCTGATCTTTTTTGCGGCCCAGTTTCTGGCGGTTTTCACCCAGAGTAATATGGGGATTGTCTTGGCTACCTCAGGTGCTAATTTCTTGAAAAACATCGGGTTTTCCGGGCTGCCCCTGATTTTTTGTTTCCTGGTTTTCAGCAGCTTTATCAATATGTTTGTGGGCAGTGCCTCGGCCAAATGGGCCATCCTGGCGCCTGTTTTTGTGCCGATGTTTCTTTTGCTGGGCTATGATCCGGCCTTTACCCAGATGGCCTATAGAATTGGAGATAGTATCACCAATCCGGTCAGCCCGATTTTTCCCTATTTCCCAATCCTGATCGCCTTTGCCAAAAAGTATGATAAGGATATCGGCATGGGCAAGATTATCGCCAATATGCTGCCTTATTCCATGGTCTTCGGTATTCTGTGGTTTGCTTTGCTGGCAATCTTTATGATTTTTGATCTGCCCTTGGGGCCAGGTGCCGGAATTTATATATAATTGCCGGTTTACAGCAGGGGGATAACCGAAAGATTTTACTGGTCAGATGAAAAAACCGGCCCCAGACAGCGGTAAAATAGCCAAATCAGCCGGAGTGGTAGGTGCGGCGGTTATGCTTAGCCGGATGCTGGGCTTGGTACGCGAGCAGATTTTTGCCGCCTTTTTTGGGGCCGGATATGCCTATGATGCCTTTGTGGTTGCCTTCAGGATTCCGAATCTGCTCCGCGATTTATTTGGAGAGGGGGCGCTTTCTGCTGCCTTTGTTACGGTTTTTTCGCAATACGATGAAAAATACGATGCGGCCAAAACCTGGCAGCTAGCCTCAAATGTCCTGACCTTTCTGACCATCGTTATCAGCCTGCTGACCATTATTGCCGCCTTGTTTGCCGATTACATCGTGGACATACTGGCCCCCGGCTTTGCGGCCGTCTCCGGCAAAAAGGAGCTGACCGTCAGCCTGACCCGCATCATGCTCCCTTTTCTGCTTTTTATCTCCCTTTCTGCGGTGGTGATGGGGATGTTAAATACCAAGGGCAGGTTTTTCATTCCCTCCCTTGCCTCCAGCTTTTTTAATCTCGGCTCCATCCTCGGCGGCTTGAGCCTGGTTTATCTGCTGCCGAAATTTGGTTTCCCAGCCATTACCGGTATGGCGGTAGGCACCCTGATCGGCGGCATGATGCAGCTTGGCGTGCAGCTTCCGGCCTTACGTAAAACCAGTTTCCGCTATCGGCCGCATCTCTCTCTGCAGGATCCCGGGCTAAGGCAGGTAGTCAAACTGATGCTGCCGGCCACCATCGGCCTGTCGGCGGTGCAGATCAATATCTTTGTCAATACCAGCTTTGCCGCTTCCTGCGGAGAAGGGTCGGTGTCATGGCTGAACTATGCTTTTAGGCTGGTGCAGCTACCCATCGGGCTGTTCGGGGTAGCCATGTCTATCGCCGTTCTGCCGGTTTTTGGCCGATATACCGCCCAAAAAAATATTCAAGGGTTAAAAGATATTCTGGCCTCATCGCTGACCATGGTTTTTTGCCTGACCTTGCCCGCCGCCGCCGGTTTGATTATTCTCGCAGATGATGTTATCCGCCTGATATTTGAGCATGGCGTTTTTACTGCCCTTGATACTGCCGCCACCGCTCAGGCCCTTTCCCTCTATGCCTTGGGCCTTTTTGCCTATTCGGCCAACAAACTGCTGGTACCGGCCTTTTATGCTCTGGATGACACCAAAATTCCGGTGATAAGTTCCTTTCTCTCTGTGCTCGTCAATATTATCTTTATTTATTTTACCATTGAGACCATGCAGCATCTGGCCATTGCCCTTTCCACCTCGGTTACCATGCTGCTTAATTTCTTGTTTTTAAGCTGGATTTTATACCGAAAACTTGCAGGATTTTCGGTGGCATACCTGCTTGCAGGGCTGGTTAAAATCCTTGCCGCTGCTGCAGTAATGAGCATTCTGACCTGGCAGATGAAAATCCTCCTGTCTCCTTGGCTTTATGCGGGCCTTATACAGCAAATTTCAGCAACCGCCATTATTATTACCCTGTCGGTGCTGGTCTACGCAGCCTGCCTCTATATCCTGAAACTGCCGGAATTGATGGTGATAGCGGGCAAAATAAAAGACAGGTTTTGCTAGTTTTTCTCGGCCAGTTGTTTTCTTAGTTCGGCAATTTCTGCCCTTAAATCATCAATCTCGTCCGATCTAGCCATATTGAGCTTTTTCAGGCCGACATCAACCGCATCTTCTATTTGTTTTTGCATATCTTCTCTGGATTTTGCAGATTTCGCCATCAGTTCATCCACCAGCCTTTTACCCTCAAGCTCCGACATCTTGCCCTTGTCAATAAACTTTTGGGCAACTTCCTCCGCCTTATCCTTGGTAAGAGATGCAAAGCCCATACCGGTAAACATAGTTTTTTTAATTAAATCAATCATTTTTTCCTCCTCTTAAACTGAGTATTCCAATACCTTTTTTAGCTGCTCTTCTTCAATTGTACCCGCAAATTCCAGATGAACATTAAACTCGCTCGGCTCCTGACTGGATTTATGGACAGAAACAACCGAGCCGATCAGTTTTGCTTCGGTTTTGCCTGTTTTGATGCGGGACGAAATCTGCCTGCCAATCAGCTTTCCGACCTTTTTCCGGCTGGCAACAGGAATTGAAAAACACATTCCGCCCCTTGAAATATCAAGCATTTCGGCCTTAAAGGAGTTGGAGTCGGCTTCCCGTTCATAATCAAGCATTACGGCATGAACCACCGCCGAGGCCCGGTATCTTGGATAGCTGCGTCTCTCTGTTCCTGCCACCTTGACCAGTTCTGAAATCAAGGCAAACTTCCGGCAATAATTATATAATTTATGTTTTAAGTCAGGATGATTACTGCATAGTTCCAAAAACTTTTCGCGGGTAAGCACATCTACCTGTACCGCCGATTGAGCGATTAGGGTGTAAGTCCAGACCGAGGAAGAAAAAAAGGAAGAAACTCCAATAATATCTGCCGGGGCCAATTTTTTCAGGAAGATTTCCCCCCGGCCGCTCCCGCACATTACTCCGGCCGTTCCCTTGTTGATAAAATAGAGGGCGGCATCTATTTCTCCGGCCCGGATGATGGTTTCGCCCTTTTCATAATACTGGCGGTTCATGGCGAAACCAAGTTCCTCGAACTGTTTTTCTCCTAAATGCTTGTGCAGTTCATGCCAAATGGTCAAAATATCGGCAGATATAGGAGATATTTTTTCAATGGTGCCGGATTCAACCGCATCATGAAAGGCTGTGGGGTTTATGGCCAGAAATTTTTCTTTTAGATATTCAGCCGCTGCCGATTCGTTGTTTCTGCTCATGGTTTTGATATTATCCACTAGCAAAACGCAGGCCTTATCCACCTCCTGGGCCTCCAGAAAAACCTCCAGCTTTTCTTCAATACGCTGAACCTTGCTCTCAAGGTCTTGCTCATCGGCATCATCAAAACTGACAAATTCATCGCTGGCTTCATTTTTGCGGGCATGTTTTAGCCTGGGTTTGATCAAGGCAAAGCTGGCTTTTGCGGCCTGAATGATTTGACCGTTTTCGGGGTTTGCCAAAATCTCCAGTTCCTGAATCAGCTCGGTTATGGCTTCAACGCTGCTCTGGCCGGGAAAGGCCCGCAGTGCAACGCAAACGGCAGTCAGCAGATCCACATAAACGTCCTTGGGGAAAAGATACCTTGTTTCAAGAATCTTGATTAGTGCTGCCCAGCTATCATTGCCGCCGATCTGGCCAAGACGGGTGACTATATCTGCCTTAAGCTCGTAATTTACCTTAAAAAGGGCCTCAATTAGCCTGCCCTTCATTCTTGCTCCGCCAAATTTGACAATACATTTCAATATCTCCTCCTGAACCCGAATATCCTTATGGGATAAAAGGGGACTGACCAGGTAAAAGAGCGAAGAATCATCAATTTCAGCGATAATTAAAATAACATTGCGAACCACAAACCAGGCAGTATTTTTCTGCAGGCAGTCGGCTAAAACAGGGGCTGCATCATGCCCGAAAAAGACAATCAGCTTGATCAGCTTCTCCCTTTCTTGCTGATGGTCAGAACGCATCAGCCTGTTGAGCAGGTAAATTGCTGATTTTGAACCCAAAAATTTCAGACAATTCTTAGGGTTAGGCGTACTGGAGCAATCCTTTTCCAGACAGTAGCCGACCATGCTTTCAAGCAAGGTTCTAGTACTTATACTGCTGTGAACTTTTTGCAGAATATCTTTTAATTCCGGCGGCTTTACTATGACTTCAGTCTGTACCTGATAAAAGACGCTTAAACCGACTTCTGCTTCACGCCATAACCTGTTTTGTAAAAAATAAGAGATTAGCAAGCGGATACTGCAGGCGGCATCGCCAAATGATTCAAAATAAAAATCCTCAAACTTCAGCCAGTTAGATAGAATAATTAAAGAAGAATATAAAAAAGAGGTATGGCCTGGCTCAATGGCTCTGACCGCTGCCCGGCCAAGAGCCATCACGGCATTTTCGCGCAATATTGGATCTTCATGAACGGCCATTTGATCAAAGGCCTTGAACAGCTCATTGAGATCATCATGATTAGTTGATGAGGCATATTCATCAAGCCGATTGGCAAGATAAGAAGGATTAGCCCCCATCAGCAGCTCTTCAAGTTTATCTGCCTTTAATAATTTGGGGGGAGGACGCAGACTTTTTTTCTCTGCGGCCATGATCACCCCTTGAGCCCGCTCTATGGCCCGTGCCTGTTTTTCATTGTCAAAATTTATCACCATGAAAGTCCAGAACCTCTCAGCAAAAGGGCCAATATTAAGCCGTCATAGGCGGCAAAGGCAGGTACTAGGCAACTATAAATAACGGCTGCCAAATAGCGGGAGACTGCACTACCTGCCTTTATGAACCAGCCAGGAGTTAGTTAAAGGACTCATTAAACTTCGGCATCCTGCCGCTGCTGTTATTTGCTGTAATCACCACGGTAAGATTTGTTTTGGTCAACTCTTCCTCAATAATATACATACAAGTCTTATTGGCTTTGGTATAGGCAAGAACCGAATCCTTGCTCATGGTATTTTCACCGCTGAATTTCCATTTATGGTTGTTCATTGATAACCGGATAAAATCCTTGAGGGAATCACCACCGACCTTGCCGCTGTAGAAAAAGATCCCGCCGCTGAATGAATTATTTTTAATCATCATTGAATCCATGGATTTATACTTCATTTCGGGCGGAATCTCGATGTCGCTAAAGTTAAGTGCCGTCAAATTTGTCGGCTGAAGTGAATCATCCATCATATTGGGATTAGATCTTGGGGTACAACCGCCAAGACACAATATCAAAAAAAGTGATATTCCCAGAATTTTGCCTGTAATATTTTCCGATCTCATAATGCCTCCTTGGATATTTTTATTTATCTTTCAGCTTGCCTATGGAGCTTATAGAACCCTTATGGAGCCAAGCCAGCAGTAAAGCATTCCTAACTAATTTTCCGCAGGATGTCCAGCCTTATTGAGTATTTTTGTAAAAAACAGTTGACAAGCAGGCCCTGTTTCTGGTCATAAGCCTGCCCGATAAAAATAAAACTGGAGAGCTTGCCATGTATGACCTTGTTCATTCTTCATTTTTTACCATGTTTATTGTGCCGCTTCTTATCTGTCTGGCCAGGATCACGGACGTTTCCCTAGGCACCCTGCGGATTATTTTTATTGCCAGGGGCTTGAAAATTCTGGCCCCGGTGGTGGGCTTTTTTGAGATAATTATTTGGCTTTTGGCCATCAGTCAGGTTATGCAGAACCTTGATAATATTTTTAATATACTGGCCTATGCCACCGGCTTTTCACTGGGCAATTTTTTGGGAATTTCGCTTGAGGAAAAACTGGCTATGGGTAAAAATATCATCAGGATCATCTCTGCCCAGGATACTTCCATGCTGGTTAGCCATCTAAGGGAGAATAATTTCAGTGTAACCGTGGCAGAAGGGGAGGGAAGACACGGCCATGTAAGCATTTTATTTGCAGTTACCAGACGTGCTGAACTGCCCATTGTGCTGGAAGCCGTTAAACGCTTTCACCCCAATGCCTTTTATACCATTGAAGATCTAAGGATGGTTTCCGGCGGGGTTTTTCCGGCACCTGATCGGCTGCGGACCAAATCCAGAATTTTGACCCGCGGCAAGAAATAGAGAGATGTCCGGCCCTAATCATAATGGCCTTTGCATTGGATTACTTTGCAGACCTCACCTGTAACCCGATAGACAAGCCGATGTTTGGCATCAATCCGCCTGCTCCAATAGCCGGAAAGATTATTTTTCAGCGGTTCAGGTTTTCCGATGCCGTTAAAGCCTCCTCTGCGGATTATATCCTCCAGTAAATCATTGATCCGCCTTAGAACCCTTTTATCCCGGCCTTGCCAGTAAAGATATTCCTGCCAGGCATGTTCGCTAAATTGTATTTTCATGCTTCCATACTGCGCAGTTCATCAAGGCTTTTACTGACGTTTTGCCCTGTCTCCATTTGGTCAATAGATTCCTGTATTCTTTTTTGATTTTGTCCGCTTAAAAAGGGATCCGAGACCGGACGGAAAGGCAGGCCGTTCTCCCGTACCATCTGCGTCAGAAAAAGCCGTACCGCAGCGGAGAGGTCAAGGCCCATTCCCTGTGCCACTGCCTGGGCTTGCTCTTTAAGGGTACTCTCAAGACGTATCTGTATGTTTGTCATAATATTCACCTATGATTATATGGAATTTACCTAGGTTAAGTCATTACGAAACGGGGTTGCTTTTGTCAACCCAATCTTTGCAGGCGGGTCTGATAAAAATTTATTTTTGATTAGCTTTTTACGCTGACATCCTGTACGGTGCTTTTTTAGCGGTGCCAAAAAACAGATTAGTTAAAAAGCTCAAGGAGAGCAAAATTGAATAACGATTGGCAATACAAAGGCCCATTTGAAAATGAGCAGGATTTTTTCAAATGGCTGACCAGCCTAAGACGCTGGATTCATCAGCATGCCGAGCTTTCGTATCAGGAGTTTCAAACCGCCGGATTTGTCCGGCAAAGACTGGACGAGCTTGGTATTAGTCAGGTTGAAATGGTTGGTGAAACCGGCATTAAGGCCGTAATTGACGGCAAGGACAGTAAGCTGCCCAAGGCTGCCCTGCGGGCGGATATGGATGCCCTGCCCATTGAGGAAGGCACCGGACTTTCCTTTTCCTCTATAAATCGGGGAGTTATGCATGCCTGCGGCCATGACGGACATACGGCCATGCTGCTTGGAGCCATCTATCTTCTGCAGCAGGATCAGCAGCCCCCAGCCGATATTGTCTGTATGTTTCAACCGGCAGAAGAGCATGGCAACGGTGCTAAAATGATGGTGGAAAACGGGGTGCTTGAAGGGGTTGGGGCTGTTTTTGGCGGACATCTTGACCCGCATTTTGCAACCGGCCAAATCACGGTTGATGAGGGCATCATTTGTGCCTTTGCCGATCAGTTTCAGATAAAAGTCAAGGGCAGGGGCGGACATGCAGCCAGACCGCATGAATCAATAGATGCCCTGGTTGCCGCCTCAGCCTTGGTGGGCAATCTGCAAAGCCTGGTCTCCCGTGAGGTTGACCCCAATCATGCAGCGGTGATTACCATCGGCAGCTTTCATGCCGGTACCGCTCCAAATGTTATAGCTGAAGAGGCCGTGCTGGACGGCACGGTTAGAACCACCGATATTGCAACCCGTGAGCGGGTGCTGGGCGGCCTAAAAAGAATGGTTGATTCTGCGGCCTCAATGTACGGCGTTAAAACCGAACTAATTATGATAGATGCCCTGCCGGCAGTAATCAATACCAAGCCTGCTGCGGATATTGCCCGGCAGGCCGCCCTGAAGGTAGCCGGGCCGGATGGCGTTATTTCGCAGGGCAAGTCAAGCCTTGGCGGAGAGGATTTTGCCTTCTACCAGCAGCAGGTTTCCGGCTGTATGGTGCGTTATGGGGCTGCCCTGCCCGGGGCCGGGGTTGCCCATAGCAACACCTTTGATTTTGATGAACAGGCCCTTCTTATCGGGGCAAAATGGCTTGCCGCCGCCGCAAGATTATATCTAGGCGGTTTGCGATAAATTCCTTTTTCTGAGCAACAAATTTTATAAGGCTCTATTTTATGATGTTATCCTAAAAAATAATTCGGCTTAATCTGTCAGCTTAAGTAAACGTCATATCTTGAATTTTTTAGCTTGATGCTATGAGCCGGATTAAACCCAGCCTCAATGGGTTTTGCCCGTTTGGGTCTTTTTACTGCCACCCGGTTTATAGCGGTTTTTATTGAAATTTCCAGCAAATCTCCGGCATCCTGGTCTGCTCCTGCCAGTTCACGTATGACCCGCATCTCGATCTTGTTAAGGGCAGAACCCATATTGGGCGGATACATTGGATCCATATAGATGGTCTGCGGTCTTGGCAGATCCGGCAGAATTTTCAAGGAATCTCCCTTAATTAGGCTTATTTTATTAACTATTTCAGATGTTTTTGGGTCTTGCCCGGCAAGATGCAGACCATTTTCAAGCAGATGGTACAAAACCGGCGATCGTTCCAGCATTATCACCCGGCAGCCCAGGGAGGCCAAAACAAAGGCATCCTGACCAAGTCCGGCAGTAACATCAATAATATCCGGCCTGAAACCGCCTTTAATTCCGGCCGCCCTTGCCAGCGGCTGTTTGATGGTGGTATTTTTAACTAAGCGGTAGGCGGCCTTGCCGCTGGTGAAATCCACCGTCAGTTTATGCAGCTGGCCGGTGACCGGCAGCCGGTAATAAAAGGATAATTTCCCCTGTTCATTGAAATAAAAGTACATATCAGCCAAGCGGGGACGGAGCAAATCATAATTATTTATGGATGCAAAACTTTCCGCCAGTGCCAAGGCATAAGCTGAATGTTTGTCATATGTAACTAGCATCTTGGTCATTTTCAGGTTATACTGCTCCGCTGTCAGATCCTTGTTACCATAAACTAAAATAAGAGCATAAAAAATGCAAAATCATCCATCAGAAGTTGTAGCCATCATTCCGGCCCGTTACCAGTCCAACCGTTTTCCAGGCAAACCCCTTGCCCTGATCCACGGCAAGCCCATGATACAGCATGTGGTGGAAAGGGCAAGGCAGGTGGAAATATTGTCAAGGGTGGTGGTGGCGACCGATGACCAGCGGATCGGGGACTGCGTATCATCCTTTGGCGGCGAGTATATTATGACCAGGCCGGATCATGTAACCGGTTCCGACCGCTTGGCGGAAGCTGCCGAAAAACTCGGCATTTCAGAGCATGATGTGGTGGTCAATATCCAGGGTGATCAGCCGCTTTTTCCGGCGGAGGTGATCGAACAGGTGGCAAGGCCGCTGGTTGATGATCCGGCCCTGCCCATGTCCACGCTGATCTACCAAATTATCAGACCGGAGGAAATAAATGACCCGAACCATGTAAAAACGGTTTTTGACCGTGAGCATTACGCCCTTTATTTTTCGCGCTCGCCCATTCCCTACCAGAGAAACCCCGAAGATGCCGAAACGCCGACCTATTATAAGCATCTTGGCTTTTATGCCTATAGAAAAGGCTTTCTTTTGTCCTTTGTGGCCCTGCCGGAGGGTGAATGGGAGCGGTTTGAGAAACTGGAACAGCTAAGGGCCCTTGAATACGGCTATAAGATCAAGGTGGTTTTGACCGAACATGATTCAATCGAGGTGGATACGCCGGAGGATCTCAAGCGGGTAGAGGAATCCTGCCCCAAATCCTAGAAAAAAAATGCAGAAAAAAATCTCTTTTAACGAAATACTAACCCTTATCAACAGCAGGAAAATCTCGGCCCTTGACCTGCTGCCCCATGATGAACTGCCGGAAAAGCTGATTGAGCTTTGTCTTAAAAGCGGGCCTGATACCTGCGATCTTACCACCAACAGCATGCTGGCCGCCTTGAAGGAAGCCTATGAACAGGAAGATGTGGAGACGGCCCGGGTGGTGGTTTTCGGCGGCGGTTCCGGTCTTGCCAATATCATCGGCGGTGCCAGCAAAAGCAGCTTTTGGCTTAAAAAACCCTTTGTCGGCCTTAAAGAGGTCTTTCCCCGGACCAGTTCAGTGGTCTGCATCACCGATGACGGCGGTTCAACCGGTGAAATATTAAAAGATATTCCGATGATAGCCATTGGCGATATCCGCCATGTTATGCTCTCTTCCGTTCAGCTTGGCCGCCTGCAAAAACTTTACCAGCTTACGGTTAATCAGGCGGTGCGGCTGGCCGGAAATATTGCGGCCATATTTAATTACCGTTTTA
>PDWI01004176.1_pt1 | contig 19609 bp, 14 predicted proteins | sample 1430891 | NCBI WGS metagenome assembly PDWI01 (sample SAMN01162508, study PRJNA174530) | Oral metagenome, whole genome shotgun sequencing project. | biome: Marine environment; feature: Marine mammal; material: Swab sample of the gingival sulcus; isolation source: swab sample of gingival sulcus...
ATTGTTTTTCTTTTTCTAAATTTTTTAAAAAAAATGTTTCTAGGGACAGAGCAAATTCTGCTCTGTCCCTAGAAAATTTAATTTTACACCCAAAGCGTTAGGGCGGAAGCGGAAATCCTTTGCTTTTTCTTATTCAGCAAAAGTTTAGGCGATAGCCTAAATTTTATTTTTACAACAAAAAAGCAAAGATTGGGAGCTGGAGACCGACCCTAGCTTGGGGACTGAGCTTGTCGAAGTCCGCTAGGGGAACGCCCAGAAACAGTAAAATCCTAGCTAAAATATTCTATAAATATTCTTTTTTTTCGGTTGACTGAATTACTGTGCTATGGTATTCTTTATTATCTTAAATTGATATTTAATATCAGAAAAAGCGGTGATTTTATGAAATATTTTGATACTCATTCGCATATCGGGCTAATTCACGATAATGCTATTGAGCAACTTATTATTATTAAAAAGGCTAAACAAGCGGGTGTAGAGCATATTGTTAGTATTTGTAACAATATTGATGATTTTTTTTCTATCTACAGTAATTTGAAGTTGGCAAAGGGTGTTTATCACGCCGTAGGGGTTTCTCCATCAGAGGTTGCTAATCTTCCAAAGGATTGGGAGGATAAGCTTGCAAAGGGTATAGAGATGGATAGAGTTATTGCCATTGGAGAAACTGGGTTAGACTATTATAGAAAATTTGGAAATAAGACAGACCAAGTTGAGCTTTTTATACGACAGTTAGATTTGGCTAATAAGTATAATCTTCCTGTTATCATCCACAATAGAGAGGCTGGAGAAGATGTTTTTAATATTTTAAAGGGGAGAATTCCTGAAAAGGGAGCTGTTTTACACTGCTATTCAGAGGATGAAGTGTATGCTGAAAAGATTTTAGACTTAAATGTTATGTTCTCTTTTGCTGGCAATTTAACTTTTAAATTTGCAAAAAATTTGCATTCAACAGCAAAATTTTTACCTCTTGAAAGGATTTTAATTGAATCGGAAGCTCCTTTTATGACTCCTAGTGCAATGAAGGGCAAGAGGAACAAGCCTGCATATATTGGAGAGACTTTAAAAGCTTTGGCTGAAATTAAAGAGATGCCTGTAGAAAAGGTTGGAGAAGTTGTTTATAACAACTCTTTAAGGTTTTTTGGATTAGATAAATAGATATGTCATCTTTGTATAAAGATATAGTATTGCCAGGAACATCTTTTTCTGGCAATATTTTTTTGGCTCCGATGGCTGGTTGGACTGATGTAGCTTTTAGGTCAATCTGCTCGGAATTTGGAGCTTCCGCGTGTTACTCTGAAATGATAAGTTGTGAGGCATTAATTAGAAATTCTGAAAAGACAGAGCCTCTGCTTATGCAAAACGCAGAAAAACAGGAGACTGTTTTTCAACTTTTTGGAAGTAATCCTGATAGTGCATACCTATCTATAAAAAAGATTGCAAAAGTTAGACCTCTCCCTTTAATGATTGACTTCAACTGTGGTTGTCCTGTTCCAAAAGTAACTAAAACTGGTGCTGGATCTGCCTTAATGAATGATATTCCTAATCTTACTCAAATAATAAAATCTTTAAAAAAGGGTTTGGAAGAAGAGGATTTATCTATTCCTATATCTATAAAAATTCGTTCTGGTTGGGATGCTCAAAACAGAAACTATATAGATGTTGCAAAAAGTGCAGAAGATGCTGGTATTGACTTGATAGGAATACATCCAAGAACCAAAAAGCAGGGTTATTCTGGAAATGCAGACTATGAAGTTATTGCAAAGCTAAAAAAGGCTGTAGATATTCCTGTAATTGGAAGTGGCGATCTCTACAGCCCAGAAGATATTAAAAATATGTTACAAACTACAAATTGTGATGGAGTAATGGTCGCTAGAGGTGCTGTAGGTAATCCTCAAATATTCAGACAGACTAAAGAGCTATTATTAGAAAACTCTATTAAAACAAAGTTATCAGACTACGACAGGCTAATTCTAGCAATGAAACAATACTCTCTAACTGCAAATTTATTGGGAGACAACTATGCCTCAAAAGAGATGAAAAAACATCTATGCTCCTATACAAAAGGAATACAAAATGGAAAAGTTTTAAGAAATGAACTTGTCCATTGCAAAGAAAAATCAGAATTTGAAGAGAAGATTGAAAACTTTATAAAAGATTACCACCTTGCACTGTAAATCCATCCGAAATCTCTCATAAGTAACTTTTCATTTTTCAATCTATTATAAAAAGAATTTACTCTATTTTCAATATATGTGTCTTCTTCATAAAAATCTTTAGCATAATTCTCTTCACCGTAAGAATTATAATCTATATAACTACTACTGTTTGCAGAAATAAACTCTCCCAAAACAGGGTAATACCACCTACAATATGAATTTTTTAAGTCCTCTGTTATACTATTTTTTTCAATATCATAATTTGTTGATAAAAGAATAAAATATTTTGCCTTTCTAAAAGCACTCTCCCTAATAGAAAAAGCTATAACTAGATTTTTTTCAAAAATACCTGAAAACTCAAACCTAACCTCTTTAGATAAGCTAACATAGTATATTGCTAACTTCATAACTTCGTAAAATATATCTTCATCCAACTTTTCAGACAACTTCATATCTACATAAATATTTTTATATAAATTACTTACTGTCAAATGTGTAAGATAATTATCTCCAATAAATATTTTAGAAGGCATTACAGAATAGGTATATTTAACATCAGAAGAGTAAATCCCTTGAGCAAAAGATAAAAATAAAATAAAAAAAATCAAAAACTTTTTCACTATTTTATAACAAGCGTAAGTCTAACATCATCAGAAACATTTACACTCTTTTGGAATTTTCCAGTATCGTCTGTCTGCATCTTAACAATATAGTTAGAAAAAGGTGCTATACTCATATCCTCATCTATCTCTGTATCAAAATTTAGTCCATCAATATTTTGAGAACCATCATTATATCTATACTTATAAAAATCTATTGAGCCTAAATTGTAAAAATCTCCATAGGAAATAAACTCATCTCTATTAAAAACATATCCACAATCATCTGGAAGATTTGACATATCAGAAAGAACATAGGCAACACCCATATCTCTAACACTCTCTTCAAAAGATTTATTAAAATTACCCTGCAAAAGAGCATATTCAATAATTTCAGAGCCTTTTAAATTATTCTTCACCAAATTCTTTACCAATTGATCATATCCATAATTTCTAAGTAAATATGCTCCATAAGTATATAAACTAGAATAAATCTTATATTTATAATTATTCCAATCATAAGAATTTGTATAAAAAGGAAACTTATAAAATGGATTATATAAAACTGGTCTTCCATTTTCTATAGGAAAATTACCAGAGCCACTATAATTATTGCCAACTCCATACCTAACACCCCTAGGTCCTGCAATCTTTAATCTTTCCGCAACAATATCTTCAACCATAATAGCAAGCATCTCATTTACCCACTTTTCAGTTAAAAACCCTTCCATATTTCTTAAAATATCTTTTTGATAGTAAGTTACAAGATGAGTAAATTCGTGAGCCATAGTAGAGACAATTAGAGATGGAGCATCATCATTTATATCCCAAGCTCCTCCATTATCTTCTGCAAAAATAAGAGCATCTAAATTAACAAAAGGAGTTTTATCTGACCTCATATTACTAAAACTATACGGAGGGGAAGTCCTCCAGCAATCCACCTGTTCAAAAAGACCTAATACAACACCATCCCCAACAGAAGAATAATCCTTATCATCATTATAAATATCACACAACAAAACAGATAAAACATTACTATCTCCAACAGGAATATGAGGAAAAGTGCTATAAGGAATAAACCCCCACTCTTCACCTATCAAATTATGAATATAATCAAAAATATCATTATTTTCACCATCAATTAAAACTCTATTAGCTAAAGACAAAACCATATTTCCGTCAATCTTTTTAGCCTTTGTCCCTCCATCGACCCAACAGTCATCAGCCACCCATATTTCTAAAATCTTCTCTTTATTCCCTACATTGGATTTTCTTTTTAGTCTTAAAGTCGATGGGTAACTATAAGGATTATATTCAGAATCTCCATAATTATTTATATATAAAACTTTTTTATCACCAACACTATTAGGTGATGAAGCAGAATTAGGCCCTCTAGAAGGTAAAATATTATCTCCTCTCTTAAAAGTAACTCTATTTTCAGCAGAATTCAAAACACTACTAGAGCTAGATGCTGACTTACCACACTCCTCAAACTCTCCATTTACATTTGTAAAAATAAAAAACAACTCTTTTTGAGAACCTTCATCTAAATCTATATCAATAGAAGACTTCTTATCATACTTAACAACTTTAGCAATATCAGACTCTTTTATAGAAATAAAATCTTCTATAACAACAGGCTCTGTTTTACCATCAGAAACAGAAACAGTAATTGTATGAGAAGCTTCAGTATATGCTATATCGCTAAAAACAACACTATCTCGCCAATACCCAGAATCAACTTCTGTTCCATCCAAACTCCAAGAAAAAAACAAATCATCACCATCAATATCAGAAGCATTAACAGACAAAGAAACAAGATTATTTGCAATATCAAAATATGTAAACTCCTTATCCCCATTAACAAAAAAAGCTACAGGTCTATTTTGAGAAGAAACTCTCAAAATAACAGAATTAGTCCTCTCAAAACTACTCTGAACAGAGTCTTTTTCAACATTACCAGAAAAAGTTAAATTAACACTATACTCTTTTAAAGAAGTAGGCTTTAAATAATCAATAGGTATAGAAAAATTCTCTGAATTGGAGCTATAAGAAGTCTCTCCATCAGAAAGCTCCCAAGAGTATTGCAAATCACTTAAAACAGCCGAATCATCAAAAAGATAAGTGGGACTTAAAGTAAGTTCTTCTCCATAAACTGAATTGATGACACCATTTATAGCACCATCAATGATAACACCCACATCATCACAAATAAATACTTTAGATGAAACATATACAGCCTTTACTGAATTAAAAGCCTCTCCCAAAAGAGTATATTTCCCAGAACTAAAATCATTAACATCAAATAAAAAATCTTTTTTAGAGCCTTTCTCTTCCTCATTTACATACCACTTAAAAGATAAATCATAATCATAATCTTCAATAACTTCCATTCGATATTTTAAACTAGTAAGAGAACTAGAAGAATTTTTACAAAGCAAAATATCCCTAACTGGCATAACAGGCTCGATAATCTTCATCTCAACAACAGGAACATCAGCTGGAAGAATAGAAACAATAACACTATCCCGAGCCTCATAAATACATGTTCGAATTTTTATTGCAATAGTATGAGTCTTAACCTCATCTCCAGAATTTTTAAAAATAAACTCACTACTAGATTTAGTATTTGAAATTTTATATTTAGAATCAACAAACCAATAATAAATTTTAGCATAAGAACTTTTTGTATTAACAATCGCATTAACATTAACAGGCTCATTAGATCTAAATACCAGTTTCTCTAACTCCAAACTAACAGACAAAATATCGCTATTCTCTCTCCACACTCCCTTCTCCTCATCACAAGAGAAAAATAGAATAATTAACATTAGAGAAAAAATTGCCCGTTTCATAAACATATTATAAACTAATTTTAAGAAAAAAAATATAGTAAAATAGATTTTTTTTGGGTGTTCCCCTAAGTTTGTTTTACAAACTTAGGGTCGGTGTGCTACAGGCTTCGGCATAGCCTACGGTATATTTGCTTACATTTAGCAAGCAAATATGTACTAAAGAGCTATTTTTGAAAAAATAGCTCTTTACCTTTCGCGGACCTAACACTTATTCCATACTCGAAATTGCTGCATTAACAACATCTTTTTCAAAATCCCAATCAAGATTTTCTGAAGATCCACCTGTCTGAGTAACAGTATAGTAGCCTCCACTTTTTTTCTTGTTTGTAATATCTAAATGAAACTCAACAAAGCCAGAATAAATTCCTGAAATCATTAAACCACCAGTTAAACCATTATTACTGCCAGAATAAGAACTTCCTGAAGAATTAACTCTAGTCTTTTGACAACCTAAAATATTATGATCATTAAAAGTTAAATAGTAATCACAATAATTAGAATACTTTATGTCAGCTCCATAAGTCCCTGAAAAAACATCAACATATCCAAGATAATCAACTTTACCATTACTACTATCATCCTGAATATTTTTTTCATCATTAGCTGGAGTTGTTCCTGTTTGATGAATATTAGTCATCTTCCATTGAGACCTATTTATCTGATTATTAACCTCAAGAAGAAATTCTAAATTTGTAATTTTTCTATAACCCTCTTTTACTTCACTAAATTCCGACTCTGAATTATCAAAATTTATAAGCTTTATCTTATACTTAATTGGTCCTGCAACTGTATTCTCTTCCAAATCAATAAAACTAACTTTATCAGAAACACCAGCTTCAACAAAATCTGAACCAAGAGTCCAATTAGGATTAACCTTATAATTTAATGAATCCAAAAAATCATTTGGTTTTGTAGATGAACCACTAGGTGTTCCATTAGGTTTTGCTTCAAATTGGAAATTACATTTTGGTGAAGCTCTATAGACTATCATCTCTTTAAATGTAACATTAGAGACACAACTAATTTCAATATCAAAAGAAGATCCTTCAGAACAATTTAATTCTGGTATGAGGCCATCTAAACTACCAGCTTTTCCTTTTTTTATATCACTAGAAAAAGTTTCTTCTCCATTATTTAAAATAGCTGTAATAGTATAACTATACTCTTCTCCTACAGTAATACTATTATCAAGATATTCTATAATTTCATCTGAAATATTACTTTCTAATATCTCTAAATCATCCCTATAAATTTTATATGATGTAATATTAGCCTTAACTTCTTCATCTTCCTCTGGAGTAATAAAAACTTTTATATCTTCATTATAACCTAAATATGTAACCCAAAAATTATCTGGTTTAGGTGCACAATACCCAGCTTTAGAAATATGACTTAGAGGCCCCTCACCTTTATCATTTACACCAGAAATTTTAAAATAGTATTCTTTATCCGAATTTTTAGAATCAATAGGGAAATCAAAGCTTGTAACATTACCAATCTCCATTTTGGTAAACTCAACCTTATTTTCACTGTAATATAAATTATAGTAATCTACTTCTGGAGTAACACTTTCATCCCAACTTAACTCAATGACCTTTGCTCTACTACCTTCAGATACAACTAACTCACTAGGTGGTTCTGGAGCCCCTACCTTTGTTGTCCACTTCTCTATAATCTTACTTCTAGGATTTTCTTTACCATCATACACACTTCTAATATAGTAAAAGTAGTGCTTACCTATATCATTCTCATCTATATTATCCTTAAAAATAAAGTAGTCATCTTCATAATCAGTAAAACTATTATCTAAAGTATCACTACCAAAATCTAATTTCATCTCATCACTATAATTTGGTGCAATAAAAGTAGTAATATTTTCTTCAGAAGAAACTATAGTATAAATTTTTTCCCCTACATCAGAACGATAAACATTAAATTTATATCCAGGGAATTTTTCACTATTCCAGTCAAATGAAATATAAATTCTACCATCATTGCCTTCTTCAGTAGATGTAGCAAAACCCTTAATGTTATAAGGAACTGCTTCTGTTGTTACTAATATTATAACAGACGAGCCAATATCTTTACCAGCAAAACCATAAGAGTGAACTTGATAATAGTATGAAGTTCCAGCTTTTAATCCCCAATCTTCATACTCATTTGCATTTACACTAAGTTTGCCACTAACCTTTTCAAAACCCTTATCTAAATCTTCTGTTCTAAAAACTTCGACAAAACCTACTCCAGCAGGAGTTTTCCATTTTAAAGAAACTGAAGTTGCACTTTCTATTGAAACTGATTTTAAATTTCTAACAGCAAAAGGAGACATTTTATCCCCTCCTGGAATATATTCAAAAAGCTCTGCAAAAATATTAGACTTACTATCTTTTATATCTTCCCGAAAAAATGCAGAGCAAGAAACTAATAAAAAAATAGACAAAACAAGTCCTAGTTTTTTCATAACTATTCCTAATTTATAACTACTTTTTGTACCCTAAAGTAACATTATCAAACTTAACTTCATAACTATCTGATAAAATATTACTCTTACCTTTAAAGAATACAACACTAACTTTTTCATTCTTTTCTGGTGTATATTCTAAATTAATATCATTCCAGCCTGCCTCTAATACATAAGCCTCAGAAGAACCAAAACTAATAGTTACAGTAGTTTCCTCTTTTTCTTTATAAACCTTTGCAGACACTTTATAAGTCAATCCTGCTAATAGACTAACTTTAACTGAAGTCAAAGAACCTGAAGTTTCTTTCTTATCTCCTACATCAGCCCAATTACCAGTATCAGCAATTGTATTACAGATAGTTGCAGCCTTTCCACCCTCAAAACCATTAACTAAATTAGTAATCTGCTCTGGAGCTTCTTCTCCACCTGAATAACTATAAAGAACATTTTCACTACCACTAGCAACATCAAGAATCCATTTTAAGCTACCTGAAAAAGCAGTAGTTCTAACTCTAACATCAATATCCCAAACCCAAGGTGCTATATTTTCGGCATCTTCAAAATTACCATTTTCAATAACTGGACATACAGGATAAACATCCATAGAACCCAAATCAAATTCTTCACTGCCATTAACATTGGAAATAATAACCTTTACACCTATAACACCAAGATTTTCAAACAATAACTCACAACTACTATCAGAAGTTTCAATCTCTTTTCCATCATAAATCCAAGTGAAATTTAAACCTTCAGAGCTTCCAGTTACAGGATTTAAAACATCTTCTACACCAAATATAACAGACTCTCCTACTTCAACAATAGAGTCTCTTTCCATAGCTCTTGCAAGACTTAAATTTGGTGGCAAAAATAGATTAGGATCTTTTATAAAAAATCCAGAATCTGTTTCAGAGAAAGCACCTTGAACTTCATTTTTATTTATTGAACATACCTTATAAAAATATGTTGTATCACTATCAAAACTATCAGAATTATTAGATACTCTATCCTCATAACTACAAACTGCTAATTTTGAAGCAATCTCTTTATAAGAACCATTCACTTCTTCACTTCTATATAGATTAAAAACAACATCTTCATCATCAGATTCCCAAGTTATCTTTATATAATCAATAAATCCTTTACTTACCAAGATATTTTTTGGTTTATTTACAATCTCACCAACTTGTTCACTACTATTATTCTTAACACCTAACTTAATTCCACTTTCATTAATTTCTTCAACAGTTAATAAAGGATTAGCACAGCTTAAAATTATCATAAAAATAAGCAAAACAACTGCTACTCTAACTCTCATTATAAAACCTCTTTCTTTTCAAATTTATTGTAGTCTTCACTATTTAAGGATGTCTCCTGTAAAAACATACAAAATTCACCACTGTTTTCATCTTTTTTAAAAATAACATAATATTCTTCAACTATGGCTTTTGTTTCAACTCCATTTACTATTATAAATTGAAAAACAGCAATACTTCTCTTTCTACCATCTAAATCCTTTTTATCAGAAACATAGACAGTAAAACTTCCTTCTCTTTTTTGTTCAGTCCCATCACTATACACTGTAAACCAAACACTCTTCATTTCCTCTAAAGAATTTGTAATTGTCAAAGTACCTGAAGGGATGCCATCACCCGCTCCAGCAGAAGTTTCAGGAATTTTATCAAAACTATTAACCCAACTCCCTTCCATTAATTTTTCCATCTTACTTCCTGAAATCTGACAGGAAAAAAAAGAAATCAAAATTAAAATAACATTTACAAACTTCTTCATAAAATCACCTTATATCACAAAAATCAATATCTTGCAATATATACTATGTTATAATCTTTTTACAGTTAGATGTCAAGGAAATTTTAGAGAAAAATATAAACTTTTTTTTAATTTTTCAAGCCAAATTTAGACTAATTTCCAATGAAAAAGGGATTGAAACGTATACCCCACAGATAGCAAACTTATATTCACGGCACAAAGCAGAGCGAAGTGTCGTGGCAAAAGCGGAGGCGACAAAGCTTTTGCTTTTTTTTACAGAAGCTATCGAGGAGTAGAAGAGAAAAGCCCGGTCTGGAAAAGCTTTAGCTTTTGCAGATTTTCCCAAATAAAATATTAGATTTTTATTTTTTTTTATGTTATATTAATAGAAAACTATAAAATGAATGGGTAGAGATATGTCAAAAAAAAATCGGGGAAAGAGTAACAATTTTTTTACAAGGTTGCTAAAAATTATTCTAGGGACAGTTATGACTGTTTTGGCTGTTGTGGTGATAGCTATTATTGCTTTAATTATTTACCATTTTGCTACTATTTCTAAATCAGAGGACTATATTCCTAAGAATTTTTCTGCTTATGCAGAGGTTGACTCTATAAGTGAGGTTTATCAATCGCTTATTAACTTGCGGGCTGCGGAATTTATTTTGGCTAATGACTCTGTTGAAGCTTTTTCTTCTATATATAATGATATAAAAGGTAGCCAACTTATTAATAGTCCTGTTGGAAAATGGGTTTTAGGAATGGGTGCAAATTTAATTGTATTGGAAGATTATACTCCTGTTATGATTGTTGACGCGAAACTTAAATCAATTCTAACTAGAGTTTTTCCTTTTTATAGCTCATTTTTAAATATAAAGGATTTAGATATTAAAAAATTAAGTGGTTATGATTTTGTTATTTATGAGATTTTAACTAAAAAAAGTTCTTTTTATATCTCTTTTAAAAATAATTTAATTTTTATCTCTACAAAAATTAGAGGTATTTCCCAAATTTACAGATCAAATGAAGAGGCTTCAACTATTTCTGGCTTTGATTTAGAAAAGGATAATTCTGCTTTTATAAACTTATATGCAGATTCTAATAATCTTTTAAATGCTATAAACTCTTCTAAAAATATTGTAAAGAGTTTAAAAGAAGATTTTGATTTTAGTGAGAATACTATTTTATCTCTTGATATTAATAACCAAGAATTTTACTTAAAGGGTAAATCTAAATTTAAAACAGAAAATAGTTATCTACAAAGTATTATTAATTTTAAACCTGCTTTTCACGACTCTATAAATTATATTCCTAAAGATATTAACTTTTTTAATAGTATAAAATTTCAGGATTTTGAAGATCTTTTTAAACTTTTTTTAGATTTGAATAACAGAGATATTGAAAAGAGCTACAACTCTATCAACTCTGCTTCTCAACTTATATTTTCTTTGAATATAGAAGAGTTACTTTTTGATTGGATAGGAAATGAAATTGGTATATACAATATTGCTGGCTCTGTAGATCCTGTAATTTTTATAAAGATTAAGGATTTTAGAAAATACATAAGTGCTTTAGAAAAAATGGATGCTTCTATTACTATGGATATAGACTCATCCCTTGTTATAGATGATATAAGGATGAAAAAAATTGTTGTTCCCTCTTTTATTAACTGGATCGTGGAGATGTTTGTTTCTGGTTTTGATACTCCATACTATATTGAGTCTAACTCTTATGCCCTTTTTAGTATGTCACCAGAGGTTTTATCTTATGCTGTAAGAGAAATAGAGAACAGAAATGTTATTACAAAAGATGATAATTTTAAGAGATTAAATCGGGAAATCGACAAAAATGCAAATATTAAATTTTATTATGACTTAAATAATAAGCTTCCTGATTTCTTAAAGCAAGATAATCTTCTTTCAGATCTTTTAACTCTTTACGAAAGTGGTTTTGGCTCTATAAATGTTTATGATGGAAATATTAAATTTAAGGTAGCTGCAAATGGAGAAAATAAAAAGGAGAGGAAACTCTATCCTGCATACCCTAAAATTGTTAGAAATGGTATATCATCAAATGTTGTTGTAGAAAATATTTCTGGGGGAGCTTCATCTGAATTTATCTACATAGACTCTAAAGATAATATTTGTATCTTAAATAGTGGTAATAGTATAATAAGTTCTCCTATTGCTCCCAATAGTAGGTTTATTGTTATAGATGATGATATTGTTACTTTTTCTAGTAGCGGTGTTCTTTGGTGGTTTGACTCAAAACTTAAAGCATACCCAAACTTTCCTCTAAGTATAGACTCTTCTTTTATTTTTAATCCAGCAATTTACAAAGATAGTATTATAACTTACTCAAGAAAAGAGAAAAGGTTGTTAAAAATTTCAAAAAATGGTTCTGTAGAAAGTATTGATTTTGAACCTAAAGGACATATTTTTACAAAGCCTCTAGTTATCGGTAATAATTTAGCTGTTTTCCCTAAAAAACTTTCTGGAGAATTTTATATAATTAATGCAAAAAATGGTTCTGTTTATAGTGGTTGGCCTGTTCTTGCTGGTGGAATATGTTTATCAGAAGCAGTTTCTACAAACATTCTTGATGAAACATACATATTTTTATTAACACAAAATGGTATTTTAAACTGTTGGGATTTTTTTGGTAACTCTGTTAATGGATTTCCTATAAAAGTTGCTGGAGACTTCTATACAAAAGCCATAATAATAGAAGAAAACAAAAATAGTAGCAAGCAAAAATCAATACTAACTTTAAACACCGATGGAATTTTAACTAAATTTAACATAAACGGAAAAGAAATTTTATCTAAAAAAATCCCAGAAGTTGCTGATAAATCAAGCAGAATAAAACTATTTGATATTAACAAAGATGGAAATGAAGAAATATTTATCTATGGAGATTACGACTACATAATAGGTTTAGATTCCCAATTCCAAGCTATAAAAAACTTTCCTATAACAGGAACCAAAGAACCATCATTTGCAGATCTAAATTTTGATGGCAACTATGAAATTATTACAGCTGGTATGGATAAAAAATTATATGCCTACTACATAGGAGAAAAAAAGTAATGAAAACAATAAACAAAATAACAAGAAAAAAAACTCTATTTATTCTGTTAACTATTTTTACTCTAAACTCTCTCTTCTCTTGCAAAACAACAGATATTATTACACACACAATAACAAAAGAGGAAAAAGAAATTTTAGAGGCAAGCAAAATAGAAATTATAAATTACAGAATTTTAAACTCTAAAACATCACTAGAAAATGCCACTACAAATTTAAAAAATGCAAAAAAATCTTTTTCAAAAAACAAAAAATATCTGGCATCCTTAACAGGGTTATACGAATACACAAAATACCTAAACAAAAAAAATCTGATAAAACAAAAAACCATAAAAAAAATAGAAAAACTAAACAAAAAAGAAGAAACTCTATTTATACTAAAATCTCTAACCCAAAACGACAAAAAAGCAATAGAGACATTAGAAGAAGGATTAAAAACTTGTCCAAGCTCACTTCTAATAAGAGACAGACTACAAGAAATCTATTACAAACAAAAAAAATTCTCAAAAGCAATGATTTTACAAAACTATTTAGCAATAAACAGTTACAACGAGAAGCAATTTAGAGCATATAAAAAACTAGCCAACTTCAACAAAAGACTTGCAAAAAGCCAAGATGAAAATATAAACACAAATCTAATATCAAAAAATAGTATGAGTGTAAAAAAATGTATAGAGCTAATAACAAAAGAGTCAAACTTAATGCCACTAGCAAAAAAAAGCTCCACAAATAAAATATTTAAAAATCTAAAAGAGAGTGGTGCCATATACAACACCGCCCTAAGCCTAAATTCTCCCATAAAAAGAAAAGATGTCGCCTACCTCCTAGTATCACTAATTGCAAAACTAGAGGACGACAACCTAATTCTAATTGAAGCAAAAAATTATTACAACAGAAATTACAATGGAAAATCCCCTATCAAAGATATAAAAGTTGACGACTACTATTTTAGTTCTGTAATATATTTAATAGAAAACAACTACATACAATCACTAGAGGGAAATAAATTCTACCCTGAAAAAGATATAAAACCAGAAAATTTTATCTACTTACTAAAAAATATAAATAAAGTTTTTTATTAAAATAGGTCTTGGCGAATCTAGGCAAAGCCTAGACCGTGCTATCCGCTTGTATCTTTTTTATCTCTCTTCCAAAAAAAAAAGCTGAGGCTATCGCCTCAGCAAATCTAAATTAAAAGATAAAAAAGGATATCGCTTCTATCACTTTCGCAGAAGCCTAAACCTTAGGAACATTTCCTAAAGCCTTATCCTTCTCTGTAATAATCATTGGAGACTCCTTTAAAAGGGAAGCAAAAATAACTGCTAAAAGAGCCAAAACACTAAATACAATCATAGCTATACCTAAATATGCATTCGCCCTAAATCCCATCAACCAAGTAAAAAATAGTCCACTAATTTGCCCTGCTAACAACAAAACACCTTGTGAAGTAGCCTCTGGAGTTGGGAAAGTAACCTCTGCAGCATACTGAAAACCAACAGGTCCAGCACTCATAACAAAGAAACCCAAAATAAATGCAGAAATCAATGCAATTATATAAACAGTAGAGTTTGCCTTATCATCAACAACAGAGCTTTGTAAAAAAAGCCTATCCCAATACTGTCTAACCTCTCCATTTTTACTTGTTTGAGTTTTTGTTTCTGAAAACTTAAAATACTCTACATCATCTAAATTTTTAATTAACTCCTTATCATATAGAAATATTTTTTTATCATCACTTATATTATACTCCTTTACACTAGCATCACTACCAGCTAAAAGATATACATTTTTACTCTCAACAACTTCTCCTTTCTTTGAAACAGAGTAGTTAAATTTGTAAAGCCCTTCTCTATCTGGAGAAACTAGCTGAATACCCTCATCCTTATTAACAAGATTAACTTGACTACCTTCTGGAACTTCTAATACTTCCCATTGATATGTATAAGGGTTTATAAATTTTGCAGAAGTCAAACCTACAACACCAATAAACATTCCAATTATACATGCAACTAAAATAGCTTTTCTCTTTTTCAACTTATCAGAAAGAATAGGAATTATTACAGCTCCTAAAATACCTCCAATAATCATTAAAGCGGCTATCATTCCATCAGAATCTTCAACATTCAAATAACTATTTAAACCATCTGTAATAGAACTAACTGCATTAAAAATACCTAATCCAATAAAAAACATAAGAATTGTTAAAATCATATCTTTTTCACCAAACATATTTTTAATACCCTTAACAAAAGAGAATCTCTGCAACTCTTCTAATGATGGTGGTGTTGGAGGATTTTCCTTAATCAATATAATAGCTAGAAAACAGATAACAGCTGTTATAATTCCATAAGACTTTTGAACTGGAACCATTCCATATTTGTAAAATAGAGGTGGTGTAACTGCTACAGCAACAATTATACCCAAATATTGGGAAAGAGAGGCTAAACCCACAGCTGTTCCTCTCTCTTTAAGAGGAAACCACTTTACACAAACTGCTGTATATGCATTTATAACAAAAGGCTGTGCAATAGCCAAACCTATTTGCCCAATAAAAACTAACATAAAATTTGCTGCAAATAGCCCCTTAATTAAAGCACTTACTCCAGCAATAAAAGCCCCTATTCCAATGCCCCACTTTATACCAAACTTATCTATTACATAAGATGCTGGCACACAAAAAATCAAGAACACAAACATATAGATCATAGCCAAACCATCTACACTATAAAAACTATTAAATCTTGCTCCATTTGCTTCAAAAAAAGCAACTGCAGGTCTTGCAATTCCAGCATGAGCTAACCATTGCAATTGAATAACTAAGTTAATAAGCATAAATACTACTAATACAACCCACCTATAACCATAAACTTTAAAACTTTTATCTTCCATAAAATATATTACTCCTTAATATCTATTATAAACAAGTCAAATACCCAGTCAACAAAATATTTAAGCTTTTATAAAAAAACATAAAGTATATATGATTTTATTGATAAATTTTAATTTTATTTATAAAATAAAAATATGAAAAAATTTTTTTTATTACTTTTAACATTTTTATCAGGTTTATCATTTGCTATTGAAAATCCAGTATATTTTAAATTTAAGGACAATAATTTTATAGAATATAGTTGCAATGAAGATTTTTCATTTGAAAAAGATTACAAAGAAAAATTAAACAAATTAAAATCTGTATATCTAGGAACAAAAATTACAGGTGAAATTCTTTTTTACTCTGGAGCTATTATAGCATCAACTGGAGTTAGTATGTTAAGTTTTAACTTCTATGAAGATTTAACCACTATAGAAAGATTTAGAAAAATTAACACCAACAAAAATATAACATTTGCAGGATTAGGAATAACTGGAACAAGCCTAATATTTAAAACCACAAGCTCAATTTTAAAAAAAGATTATAACTTTACATTAATGAATGCAATATCAGAATACAATGGAGACTACCTATACTTTTTAAGTAAAAATAAAACGACTCCCCCAAATGATATATCTGTAAGTTTTAAATCAAATATCTACCCTTACATAAAACTAGATAATAAAATTTATAAATATAAAACTTTCTCTGGATATGACAAAGAGTTAATGTCTATATTTTTAGAAAATACAAATTCAAAAGCTCAAGCAATTAAGTTAGAAAAGCAGATCAATGCTGATATAGGAATGCTCTCTGCGTTCTCATCTGGAATTGCATCAAGTGCAATTCTAATAACTTGTGGAAACCTATTTAAGAAAAAAGAGGTTTCAGCAGCAGGAATTTCACTGTTTTTAATATCATCAATATCTAAAATAGTTTTTGAAAATACCAAAGAAAATAGAGCAAAAACTGTATTCAATATGATAGGAGAATACTCTGGAGGAAAAGTTAGAGTTGACTCTATTTTTTAAGAGTTATACTCTATTCTACCATTAAGAGATCTCATAAGTGTAATCTTATCTGCATACTCTATGTCGCCACCAATTGGTAAACCAGAAGCTAAACGACTAACCTTTACTCCCAAATCCTTTAAAAGATTTACGATATACAAGGCTGTAGTATCCCCTTCTACTGTGGGATTTGTTGCAACTATAACCTCTTTTATATTCTCATTTTGACATCTGGCTAAAAGTTCTCTTATTCTAAGGTCAGCAGGAGAGATTCCATCTAATGGAGATATTGCACCATTTAAAACATGATACTTACCCTTAAATTCTCCTGTTGACTCAATCGTCGCAGTATCTTGAGACTGCTCAACAACACAAATAATACCATTTTCACGAGAATGATCACTACATATTGAACAAGGAGAAAACTCTGTGTAAGCACCACAAATATCACAAGTTTTAATCTTATCTTTTATTGTTGCAATCTCTTCTGCCAATCTTTTATTAAAACTATCATCTCCGTTTAAAAAGTGAAAAGCTATTCTTTTAGCACTCTTTTTACCAATTCCAGGCAGACGAGATATATCACTTATTAAAGACTCTAATATATCCATTTTTAGACCTTAAAACTTAAAACCCATATCTCCAACTAAAGAAGAAGTCTGTGATTTCAACTTCTCATTCAAATTCTCTAAAGCATTACTATGAGCAATCTTAATAATAGCAGGAAGAGCTTCTAAATCTTTTAAATCATCAAACATATTTTGATCAATCTTAATATCAACTATTTCAAACTTTCCATTTAAAGTAATTGAAACAGCACTAGCAGCTGCTGTTCCTGTCGCAGTAATATCTTTTACCTTGCCTTCCATACTTTTTAGCTTTTCTGTCATATCTTGTAAATTCTTTATAGCATCAAATGGATTCAAATCAACCTCCTACTTCATCAGCTAGAAAAATCTCTTTTGCCATTTCTAACTGTTCATCTGTCTCTTTTTTCTTAATTTCTTTTAAATTATCCAACTCAATATATATGGTAGAAATATTAAAAACTCTACCTGTAATACTCTCAATTACTGCAGTAATATCTTTCAATATAGAATTTGTCTGATCTAAATGATACTCATTATCAAAATAAATTCTTATATCACTACCTATAATCTCCCATCGTTTAGCAGCCTTTAAACTGTGAATAACAAAGGGCTTACTCTTTGATAAAATAGATATAACTTTTTCTCTAATTTTATCTTTATTTATATTCGTATCTGAAGTATTTGGACTTAAATATTCACTATTCTTATTAAAAGAAGTCTCTACTCTATTTTCAGCAAAATTATTATTTCCTATTTTATTTTCTATTGTATTATGATTTCCTGTCTGATTTTCTATTTTATTTTCTATATTACTTTTATCAAAACCAGACATCCTTATTTTTGACTCTGAAGCTTCTTTTTTTAAAGATAAATTCTCTTGAGCAACATTTTTAACTTCATTTAAACGGTTGGCAACATCACTTTTTGAATTAACTTCTTGAAAAGAACTCTTTTTTTCAATATAGCCATCTTCATTACTAACCTTATGAGAAGTGCTATTTAATAAGGTAGCTTTTAGCATTGTTAATTCTGATAAGATTTCTTCTCTAGTTAGCATATCTTTTATCTTACAAAGCTTACATATAGCTAATTCCAATTCAAAAAGTTGATTTACTGAAAATCTAATATCTCTATAAAGAGTCAACATAACACCTAAAGATTTTTCTAAACCAAAAAGAGTAAAACCCTCTAAACTTTTTTCAAACTTATCTGGTCTATAACCAATTATAGACTCCTTCTTTATTCCACTCTTTATTAACAAAAGAGTTCTAAGATAGTCACAAATTTCTACTATAAGTTGCTCAACAGACACACCTGTCTTTAAAATATCATTAACCAACAAAATTGCATCTTTCTGATTATTTGCCAAAATATCTAAAAAAAGCTCATCAATATTTTCAGCTCCAACTAGCCCCAACTTATCCTTTATCTTCTCTAAAGTAATCTCATTTCCAGAAAAAGCCACAACTTGATCAAAAAGTGTATAAGCATCTCGAAGAGAACCAGAACCCTCTTTTGCTATCCACAAAATAGCATCATCGTCTGCCTTTATACCCTTCTCTGCACAAATACCACCTAACAAATTTTTTATAGTAGAAGTATCTATTAACCTAAAATTAAACTGCTGACATCTACTTCTAATAGTAGCTGGAACCTTATGAATCTCTGTAGTTGCAAAAATAAAAACAACATAAGCAGGCGGCTCCTCAATAGTCTTCAAAAGAGCATTAAAAGCACTATTTGAGAGCATATGAACTTCATCTATAATATAAATTTTATACTTACTAGAAGTAGGTGCAAAAAGAACCTCATCCTTAATAACCCTTACATCATTAACAGAGGTGTTTGAAGCACCGTCAATCTCAATAACATCTATGCTTGTTCCATTTTTTATACCCAAACAACTAGGACACTCTAAACAAGGCTTATTCTCGCTATCACAATTTAAAGCAGAAGCTAAAATTCTTGCAGTAGAAGTTTTTCCAACACCTCTAGGACCAGAAAAAAGATATGCGTGTGCAATAGTCCCCTTTTCAATAGAATTTTTTAATGTATCAACAACAAAATCTTGCCCAACTAAAGTATCAAAACCACGAGGCCTTTTTCTAATAGCGGTAACTTCATAATCCATAACTATTTATACCAAAAAAATTAATAAAAAAAAACCCTTTAACTCCAGCTAAACAAACCATACACAAACTAAAACTACTTAC
>PDWI01011807.1_pt1 | contig 19602 bp, 19 predicted proteins | sample 1430891 | NCBI WGS metagenome assembly PDWI01 (sample SAMN01162508, study PRJNA174530) | Oral metagenome, whole genome shotgun sequencing project. | biome: Marine environment; feature: Marine mammal; material: Swab sample of the gingival sulcus; isolation source: swab sample of gingival sulcus...
GGCTATTCGGCTGTCTATTGCATTTGGTACAACAGCAGAAAGCTGGCTTCAACAACAAATTCAATATGACCTTTGGCAGGCAGAACTTAAACGAGAAGAGTTAGTTGTAGAAACACTTGTTGTATAAAAGCTCGATTAATAGAGTACGTGCGCCAGCAATCTGGCTGCCAGAGACGAGGAGCCGAATGGACTGAGCGGCACACCATAGCTTGCGGTTGTCTCTTTTTACGCTATTTTGCAGAGCAAAGGGGTGGTGTGAGCTCACTGACGAATGAAACGGGTCCGGTGAAACGACTGGTTATCCAACTTATTCAATGTTTTTGGCCAGTTTTATGCCAAAAGCTATAAGTGCTGCTCCCGCCAGGCGTGTTGCAACCAATCGTGAGTATCTCCAGCGGCAGAGAAGTTGTCTGACAGTGTTGCCGATTACGACGAGGAGACTTTGATATATCAGACTGATGATTGTAACATGAAACATCATCGATACCAAGGTTATCGGTTTTGATTCTTTCGAGAGAAAAAGAGGGAAAAGAGCCAGAAAAAATATGATTGCCTTAGGGTTTGCAAGACATATTTTAAATGCATGTTTAAATGTTTTAAAATGGCTCATCTTTTGTTTATTATTCACTGAATCATATCTGTGGTCCAGGAGTATTTTCTGCAATCCTGAGAGGCATAAATATAATGCCCCAGTGTATTGAGCAATTTTAAAGATATCAGGAAAACTCTGAAGCAGTGTGGCGAGGCCAAGTACTGCAGATAACATGTACAAAAAATCTCCTGCAAGAGTGCCGCATACAGCACTCATTCCTGATTTCATTCCATGACTGGCCGCAGCTGACAGTATCACAACTGTGCCGGCACCGGGAAGGAGTTGAAAAAGGAGAATTGTTATAATAAATCTCTGGTAACATTGAATTTCAAACATATCCTTGACTCTTTTCGAGTGAAACGACGTGTGCAGATTGCGCCTGCATAATTCCCCTTAGTCGTTATGTTTTGAGTGTTCGCTGTTTATTGCATTTACCCATGTATCTTTTTCATCAGTATCAGTGAATGCAGCATTGGGGAGATACAAAAGCTTCCCTTTTTCGAAGTTTACAATCAAACCTTTTTGGGTGTTTTGGAGACTGATTATCTCTTTCAAATTAAACTCTACAGTTACTCCTCTGGACGAAAAATCAAGAGTAGAGCCGGACAGGGTAACGACCGCCGGAGCGGGCTCAAATGTTTTCGTTTTTTTCAAAATTATTTTTCGTATTTTTCTTCTTAACAATTTTTCCGCATTGAAAACCAGATTTCCACAAGTAAGGCCGCCAAGCACAAAACCAATACCTATTTTAATCTCTACTGGACCGGGTGCAAGCGCAACAAACAGAGTGGTAATACCGAGCCAATAAAAAACACCCCATAAACGCCATTTATTTACCGTATTAAGGTCTTTTAACCATAGTATTTTTGTCTCTACGGCCTCATCTAATGTTGATAGATATTCCAGTTTCATAATTTTTTGAATTTACAGGTTTGTTCATCTCCTTTGATCGTTTACACGCCGTCAGCGCATGGTTTTTTACTTTCTGCGCTCTAAAAGAGATACCACCAATAATCCCAAAACCCCGGCTCCGAGGATGATATGGCGATAATCAAAAGATCTGTTATCGCTGAATGCGACACTGAAACCTCCCGCCAGGCCAACAACAATGAAGAATAAATCGGCAGCCTTGAGTCGTCTTTCTCTTTTCGGGTCGATATCGATTATTTCAGGTTTCCCCGCCGGGTGATACGGCTCTTCTTTTCGCCCATACACTTCATCGTCCTCACCGTGAACCCGGGCGCCAAGATTGTCGGCGATTTCACCCATTTTTTCGATTAAATTCTTCTTTGGATATTTTGTATAGATATTCCCTTCGAACCAGTCCAGCCAGCAGTCTTCTTCGCCGGACCACAGGGCATGATACCGGTCATTTTCACTGTTCAGGCTAAGAGTTGGGTCTTTTTCCACAATCTCTAACCACTCGTCTGCTGTTATCCAGAAATCTTCATTTTCAGCCCAGTATTTTGCTCGTGTTATGTAGAGGTTGTATCCCATAGCTCTTCTCTGCAATGGTCAATACGGTCGAGCAACCGGCAAAATATTTTCAGGAAACCTTGAACGCTCACTGATATGCCTGTGGTACATTTTCTCCTGCGCCCCCCGGGCAGGAACAAAGTACAAGACTGTTCAAGGCCCCTTCATTCAAGATGCAAAAAGTATTTTGCAATCTCTTCCATCGAGTGCCATGCTGAAGCGGCAAGAGTGTTCGAATAGACGACTATCCAAATATTCTCCTCGGGAAAATGAGCAATGACTGTATTAAAACCACACCAGAGACCGGTATGGACTGTTAGTTTATAGTTGCAACAGGTCTCAAGCGACCAGCCATACCCATAGTTGATTTTATCTCCGTCGTTGGTCACACCCGGGGAGAAGACTTTTCTCGTCATTTTTTGATCAAGCAATGTGTTTTTTTCAAGAGCACCGATCCACTTTTCAGTATCATTAATCGAGCAATAGATACCATCCTCCCCGATAAGGGTGTTTCCGGTATTGAAATCTATCTCATCAAAGAATGGCCAGTTTGAGTATGAAACAGCACAGTTCGGGATGGTTGTCGAAGAGCTGAAAACCCTGGTGTTCTCCATTTCGAGAGGTGTAAAGATATTTGCTGTTATAAAATCAGTAAAGGTTTGCCCGGTTACTTTTTCGATAAGTGTGGCAAGCAGGTTGTAGCCACCGTTGCTGTATTCGAATTTACTGCCAGCGTTAAAGTCCAGGCTTTTCTTTGATTTATAAAAGTTATACACATCAGCATTGCTGACCAGCGGCAGGTTCTTGTTGGTACTGCAGAGATTACCGTAATATTCAGGCAGGCCGGAAGTGTGATGAATCAAATGCTTTATTCTGATTTGATCCATATACTCCGGAAGATCTTCAAAATATTTTTTTATCAGGTCATTGTCTGTGATTTTCCCCTCTTTTTCAAGAAGAGCAATGCACATCGCGGTGAACTGTTTTGAGACTGAGGCGAGCCGAAAATTTGTTTCGATATCAATGTGTTCTTGTGTTGTCAGGTTTGCCAGTCCGTAGCCGTCTTTAAAGACGGTTTCGCCATTTTTGATTACCAGTGCGGCAAGACCAGCCTTCCCTGCAGAATTGTAGCTGGAAAACCTTGTCTCAAACGGATATCTTTTCACCTTATTTTGTGTCTAACTTTGTGTCTAACCTTCCATTTTTACTCATCGTGATGCCAATCTTCCGGGAAGAAACACGAGGATGAGAGTGACGATCCAGGAGAAGAGAACTGTCAGCACGAGAATTAACAGGATATTGAACTGTTTTTCTCTCGCCAGCCGATAATTTATCAATACCGGGATGACGACTGCAAGTATCAGCAAAAAGAGGGGAAAGAACTGGATAAAAAAGTGGGCAAAAGGGGAGACCACCTGTTGAGATTCGAGCATTTTTCCTCCTTGTGTTGCGACGGCTCCCGCCGGGCTTGATGACCCGGCTGTTGTGATTCTGCAAATCCGGAGAGCCGGTCACTCTCTGCGGAACGATCCTGACTGTAAAAACTCCTTTACCTGGAGAATGACGTTGTTGTTCCGCATGATAAAGGGGTGTGATACCGGCATGGCGATAAAATCTGTCATCCCCTCCACCTTTGCCCGCTCGACAGAGACCTTGCCGTCATTTGGACCCGGAAACGATCGGGATAACAGCAGATTAATCGTTTTTGTTCCGGCAATAACCCCGACCGGATAGGTAACCGGGCCAAGATGCAGCGGCACGCTCTCCGGATCCGTTCCAAGCTGCAGTCCGGCAGGACCGTTCAACAGTGAAAAGCCGGGAACAGACTTCCAGTTGTCAACCACTTCACTTCCCTGGTTTGGAGGTGCAAGCATGACCACTCTGCCAAGAGTATCAATTGTATGGTGGCAGAGATAGTAACGGAGAATAATTCCACCGAGAGAGTGGGTAACAAAGTGGATCGTATCGGCCTTTTTTGCAGAACATTGCGCCAGTCCCTGCGGGATCGCAATTTCAGCAAGATCCGAGATCTTTTTTTGGCGGGACGGGTAGCTGATATTGACGGTGCTGTAGCCGCTCGCTGCAAGTTCCCGCGCCATTTTATCCATTGACGCAGAGGTGCGGGCAAGCCCGTGTAACAGAATAACACACGCAGTCTCTTTGTTTTCAGGGCTCGTCCCGCTGCTGGCAGCAACAGCGACAGCAGGGCCGCTCAACAAAAAGAGCAGGAACAGGGCGAGAACAGGAGTCGGGAGCATTTTTTTTCGCTGGTTCAGAGCGCAGCGGTCTCCTCTGCTCTCTGCGCCGATATTTTTCTTCATCGGAGAATGCGGTAAAGATGAGTCGAAAAGAGGATGTCCATATCGAGCAGAAGACCAATGGTGATATCTCTGCCGGACACCCTGCCGCAGTTGGCAGGATACAGCAGAATTCAAGTGTAACAATATTGAAATCATGATACAAGAGTGAGCAGGGTTGTTTTTGCGCAACCTCTTCATTCCCGGTGAAAAGGAGTGACGCAGTTTTGCGTTGAAGAGCGGGGGCAAGCCGTCTCTGCCGGCAAGTCTGCGCTCCGGGGAAAATAGAGAGGGCTCCCCTGAATACTCTTGTCGTGTGTTTTGTCGAGGCGCAGAAGAAAATGTCCCGCAGGCATATGTACGCCGGGATACCGACATGGCCGGGCGAATCGCCTGCACGCCGCAACAAGAGATGAAAATCATCACTTACGGGACATGCACGCTCTCACTTCGACTTGATTTACGGATAAACCGGCATGGCCGGGCGAATCGCCTGTGCGCCGCAACAAGAGATAAAAATCATCACTGACGGGACATGTACGCCTCACTCCAGTTGATTTTCGGATAAACCGGCATCGCCGAAACAGCCTGCACCCCATAAACACATGAAGATGACTGACAGACACCCGCTTGTGATGCGGTTATGGCAATATCAGCGCGAGCGGTTTCCGGTCGTAAAGCATGGTGTTTTGATCGCCTCGTTCAGCTTTTGCGCGCTCTGTCTCTCTTCTCTGTTGCGTGGAGAGACTGCCTGGCCTTCGCTCTCTGCGGCGATGGTGGCATTCATCTGCCTGCTGCTGTTTTTTCTGCAGCTGCGGCTGGCCGATGAACATAAAGATGCCGAAAAAGACGCCCGGTATCGCCCTGAGCGTGCGGTTCCGCGGGGGCTGGTCTCATTGACCGAGCTGACCGGGGTCGGTGTCGTCTCGGCGCTGATCCAGGTCGCTCTGTGCTGGTGGCTTGATCCGGGACTGCTGCTGCTGCTCTTTATCGTCTGGCTCTACTTTACCGCGATGACCCTTGAGTTTGGTGTCTCCCGATGGCTGGTAACGCGTCCGTTTCTCTATATGCTGTCGCATATGATTATCATGCCGCTCATTGACCTTTTTGCCACCGCCTGTGACTGGCTGGTCAATGATGCGGTTATGCCTGTTGAACTTGGCTGGTTTCTGCTGATCAGTTTCGCCAACGGTATTGTCATTGAAATTGGCCGCAAAACATGGGCTCCTGAACTTGAGCGTGACGGGGTTGACAGCTACAGTCGCGACTGGGGACGCGGCAGGGCTGTTGTTGTCTGGTTTATCGCGATTGTGCTCTCCTTTATCTGTGCCCTTGTTGTTGCCCTCGCCATTGATTTTTTTCTGCCTGTCGCCGGTGTTCTCGGTATAGTATTGCTCTCTGCGCTGCTGCTGGCGGTTCGCTTCTACAGCAGGCCGACGGCAGAGTTGACCAAAATGCTCGAAAATATGTCAGGGCTGTGGGTCGCCAGTCTCTATTTTATTCTTGGTATTGTGCCGATGGGGTATCAACTGTGGATGAGGTAATCTCTATCGCCACCGCACAGCATGGTGCAGACCGCTCTTTGATGGGCGGCAAGGCTGCGGCTCTTGCAGCACTGTCCGCAGAATTTGCAGTTCCCGACTGGTTCGTGATTACGTCAGTGGCTTTTGAAGCTGTGCTCGCACACAATCAGGTGGAGCTGAATGATATCACCGAAAAAGATCTGACTCTTCCTGAACATCTCGAAAAAGAGATCACGGCAGCGACAGCTGCTCTCAATCACGACGCGGATGCGGTCTTTGCGGTCCGTTCGTCGGCAATTGCAGAAGACGGCGCAGAACGCTCCTTTGCCGGACAGCTTGACAGTTTTTTAAACGTTTCAGCAGCAGACGTTCTCTCCAGAGTACAGGCGGTGTGGCGTTCCGCCTTTGCCGGGCAGGTAACACGCTATAATCGCTCAGGCGCTGACACCATGCTCCCCGCTGTTATCGTTCAACGCATGGTCGCTGCCGATTGTGCCGGGGTCGGATTCAGTGTGGATCCTGTCAACGGCAATTTTGCCGTCCGGGTTATCAGCGCAGTGGCCGGGCTCGCGGACACCCTGGTAACAGGGGCAATCAACGGCGATACCTGGCATATTGACAGAGAGGGGAATACGGTTCGGCAACAGCTGCAGGGTGAGTCTCCGATTCTTACCGACAGCCAGCGTCAGCAGGTTGTTGCCCTTCTTGATCGGGTCACTGAATTTTTCAACTCGCCCCAGGATATCGAATGGGCGTTTGCCGAAAACCGTCTGTACCTGTTGCAGGCGCGGCCGATCACCGGCCTGAAATCGGCGCTGCTGGCGGGTACGACTGTACAGCTGTGGGACAACAGCAATATTGTCGAGAGTTACAGCGGTGTTACCTCGCCGCTGACATTCTCCTTTGCCCGTTATGTATATCAGCATGTGTATGCTGAGTTTGCCCGCCTGATGGGAGTTTCGGCGGCGAAAATTGAACAGCAGCATAACACCTTTCGCAATATGCTCGGCTACGTGAACGGCCACGTCTACTATAACCTGCTCAACTGGTATCGGGTTCTGGCACTGTTTCCCGGCTTTCAGATGAACCGCCACTTTATGGAACAGATGATGGGGGTCAAAGAGGCCCTGCCCGAAGCCGTCGTCGCAGATATCGTCGAAGAGACAACGACCTGGGCACGGGTCATTGATACCGTCAGTTTTGCCCGGACTGTTGTCGGCCTTGTCTGGCACCAGTTTCGTTTCCCCGCTGTCAGCCGTCGTTTCTACCGGCGTCTTGATGAGGCCCTTGCAGAGGCGGACAGTCTTGAGACCCTGTCACTTGATCAACTGGGCCGGGTTTATCGAAATCTCGAAACCAGACTGCTCAGGAGATGGGACGCACCGCTGATCAATGATTTTCTCTGCATGATCGCCTTTGGACTGTCGCGGAAGCAGCTCGAACGAGCGGCCGGAGAGGAGGGGCTTGCTCTTCACAACGAACTTATGATCGGCCAGGGGGATATCATCAGTGCCGAACCTGCCGCCCGTATTGCCGGGATGGCTGCTGTCATCAACGCCGACCCCCGCCGTGACCGTATTATTGCCGGACTGCGGGCCGCAGATCCGTCAGCGGTGGCGCTCAACAGTGAGCTCGCCAGGGCGTACCACGCCTATATTGAAAAATTTGGTGAGCGCTGCCTGCAGGAGCTGAAACTTGAGAGCCCGACCCTTGTTGATGATCCGGGGCCCCTGCTGGTTGCGATCGCCAATATGGCGTGCCGGCCGACCGGTGACGGCGGAGATGCCGGCGAGGTCGATATCGATCAGGCTCTCACCCGGTTACTGCCGGGGAGGTGGGTGAAACGGCGTCTGCTGCGGACGGTACTGTTGTGGGCAAAATCACGGGTTCGTGACCGGGAAAATTTGCGTTTTGAACGCACCCGGATCTTTGGCTGTGTGCGTAAAATCTTTGTCCATATCGGCACCCGTCTGCACGCGATGGAGCTGCTTGAGAACCCGCGTGATATTTTTTATCTTGAAGCCGATACCATACTCGGCCTGATTGAAGGGACCGCAACAGACTATGATCTGAAAAGCCAGGTGGCGTGCCGGCGCAGGCAGCTCGACGACTTTATCACTCGGCCCGATATCCCCAATCGATTTCAGACCTGTGGTGCCGCAGTCGGTTCGTTCCCGGTCGAGCGCTTCCACGAGAGCGGCCGGCTGACCCCGGCTGCTCTCGACAGTGACTCTGTTCAGGGAACCGGCTGCTGCCGGGGGACTGTCCGTGCTCCGGTCCGGGTGATTGACGATCCGCGCGATGCAAAGATCCTGCCCGGTGAAATTATGGTCGCGCGCTTTACTGATCCCGGATGGATTACGCTGTTTGCGAATGCGTCCGGAATTCTGGTCGAGCGTGGAAGTCTGTTGTCGCATTCGGCGATCGTCTCACGGGAGATGGGGATCCCTGCTGTTGTCGCCATTGACGGGGTTATGGACTGGCTGCAGACCGGTGATGTGGTCGAAATGGATGGCACAACCGGGGTGGTGCGTAAACTTTCCGGGGAAAAGGATGGCGGCGCGGAGTGAAATCGAGACCAGAGCTGACTTCTCTTCGATCCGCTACGGACAGTTGTGGGAAGATGCCGACGTGCTGCTGCAGGGCCTTGATATACAGAAGGGTGAGGTCTGCCTTTCGATCTGTTCGGCCGGTGATAATGCTCTCGCCATGCTGGCCCGGGATCCTGAGCGTGTGGTCGCGCTCGATCTGAATCCGGCTCAGCTCTACTGTCTGGAGCTGCGGGTAACCGCGTACCGGCGACTTGCCTATCACGCTCTGCTTGAGCTGTTCGGCTCGCGTGCCTGCAAGAACCGCCGGGCGCATTATCTCGCCTGTCGCGACGGGTTGAGTCCTGAGGCCAGAGCGTTCTGGGACCGCCGGGAGAAGATCGTACAACTCTATGGAATCGGTGGTTCCGGAAAGTTTGAACGCTATTTCCGTCTCTTTAAAGACTGGGTGTTGCCGTGGGTACACCGGAAACAGACTGTCGATGCGCTGCTGCTGCCGAAAACAGCTGAAGAGCGTCTGCAGTTTTACCAACAGAGGTGGAACAACCGGCGGTGGCAGCTGCTGCTGAACCTCTTTTTTTCCCGCTTTATGATGGGCCGGTTCGGTCGCGATCCTGCCTTTTTCACCTATGTTGACGGCTGTTTTCCCGACCATGTCGCCCGCCAGGTCAAAAAAGCTCTCTGTTCCCAGGATCCTGCCGTCAACCCGTACTTGCACTGGATACTGAAAGGGGAACACGGCAGGGCCCTGCCGTATGCACTGCGCAGAGAAAATGTTGACAAGATCCGCGCCGGCATGGATAAGATCGAGTGGTATTTACTCTCGACCGACGAGTACGCCGAACGCTGCCGATACGATGGCGTAACGATTGATAAACATAACCTCAGTGATATCTTTGAGTACATGTCAGCGGCAAACTGTCACCGCAGTCTGCAGAAACTCGTTGATATCACCCCGCAGGGCGGTCGGCTTCTGTACTGGAATATGATGGTGCCGCGGACCTCTCCGCAGACCATGCGCCGGCAGCTGAAGCCGCTCACCGAACTGGCGGCGTCGCTGCATGTTGTTGACAAAGCCTTTTTCTACGATCAACTCCATATTGAGGAGCGTCTGTAATCTCGGCAGCCGGTATAGCTGGCCGTCTGAATGGCAGCGCAAGCTTCTGCATGTGGCACTCGGTCTGACTGCGATCAGTTTTCACTGGGTTTTTGACCGCGTGTGGCAGGTGGCGGTCGTCAGTGTTCCGGCAGTTGCGGTGATGCTGCTGATCCGGCGGCTGCCTGTGCTGCGTCACAGTGTTGGTGCAGGTATCTATTCTGTTGATCGCTCTTCGATCGGCGAACTGCTCTATGCCGTTGTTATTGTGTTGCTCTACGCTCTCGCCGATGGGAATGCGATGCTCTATGTTATCCCGATTGCGATTCTTGCGCTCTCTGATGCTGCTGCGGCACTGGTCGGGACCCATTTTGGCATGTTCCATTTTGCCGTTGCTGATGGCCGGAAAAGCTGGGAAGGTGTCTTCACCTTTGCAACGGTAACGGCGTGTCTCCTTTTTCTCCTGCTGCTCGTATTAAGCGATCTGTCACTGCTGTCAATCCTGTTGATTGCGCTGATATTTTCAACGCTGGGAGCACTGATCGAAGCGATATCATGGCGGGGCTGGGATAATTTTTTTGTTCCTCTGGCGGCACATCTCTTTCTTGCCTCTCTTCTCGACCACGATACATGGTGGCTCTTTTTCCAGCTTCTGATCCTTGCGGGAGTGGTTTTTCTCGGCCTGCGTGCGGCCTCTGCGTCGCAGCTGAACACCCATGCGCTGATGACCGTTGTTGTCGCCGCGTACTGTTTTGGGGTTGTCGGTGGATTCATGTGGGTCCTTGTCCCGGTCCTTGTCTTTCTCTGCCACCTTGTCCTGAGTATTCTTCATAACGAAAAGAATCAGTATACTGTTGCTGCGGCGATGAGTCTGAGCAGCAGCGGGTTCTTCTGGCTGGTGATCCATAAGATCCTCGCCTGGCCGGAGATCTTTCTCTGCTACTCCCACGCCTTTGCGATTCATCTGCAGATCATTACCCTGCTGCGTCTCAAGGGGTATCGGCGACGGGAGGCGGAACCGGTCATTGTTCTGCTTGCAGGTCTGTTGTCCGGAGGTCTGGTCTTATCGCTGTCGTTGATCTCTCTCGGGAACACACCGCTGGTTCTCAGCATGTATGCGACTGCACTCGCGGTGATGTTTCTGGGTGGTCTGAAAACGGGGATAACGGTTGACCGTTTCAGCCGCGCGCGCTGGATCGCCGAGGGCAGACTGGCGTTGCTCGGGTCGCTGTGTCCGTTTCTTACGCTGTATATCGGGAGAGCCGTGTTATGAGCAGTCAGCTGCAGCCGGAATTGATCTGCCGACCGCTCGACAGCATCGACGTCGGCCGCTGTCAGTTTCCCGACAGCCCGTTGCTGCCCGGTCTTGATCCGCCGGAGAATACTCCTGACGAAACGTGGCTGGTTGTTGACCGCCAAAAAATTGTCGCCTGTGCCTCACTCTGGCAGACCGCAGCTCCATGTTATCGTGAGCAGAGCACTGCTGTCGCCGGCCACTTCTTTGCTGCCGCAAAAGAGGCGGGGGTGCTGCTGCTTGAGCAGCTCAAACAGCGGGCTGCCCGGCGGGGGGCGGCATATCTCATCGGCCCGATGGACGGTGACACCTGGCACCGGTATCGTCTCGTCAGTCGACCGAATAAGACCCTGCCGTTTCTGTTCGACCTTGAGACACCGCTGTGGTGGAATGAGATCTTTCAGCTGGCAGGGTTTACCGCCGTCAAACGCTATCACTCTTCGGTCGGGCGGCCGGGGGCATATTCAGACCGGTCAGTTACCCGGTTTACAGAACGCATGCAGGCGATGAAACTGCGGGTGCGGACCTTTGATCCGGAACACTGGCAGGAGGAACTCAGCCGTCTGCACCCGCTGTGCTGCAGATGTTTTTCGAACAATTTTCTTTACACCGATATTACGCTGGAGACCTTTCTCCATATGTATAAACCTGTCCTCAACATCCTCGACCCCGACTTCTTTCTTATCGCTGAGGACGACGGTGAGCCGGTCGGGTTTGTGTTCGGGTATCCCAATCGGGTGCCGCACGGTGACGGCGCGGTTGAGTCTCTGGTGCTGAAAACTGTCGCCCGTCTTCCCGGGCGTCTCTATGCCGGCCTTGGCGCCTGTCTGGTGCATGAATTTCATACCCGTGCCGAAACGCATGGCTATAAACAGATTGTTCATGCGTTTATGGCCGCGGGGAACGCATCGGCGGTGATCAGTAAGAAATCGACCGGCGTTACTGTCTGCGAATACCTGCTCTACGGCTGTCCATTACGATGAATATTACCGAAATTCTTGACTGTCGAGCCCGTGAGGATCCCGAAAAGACCGCATTACTCTGCGGAAATGAATCGATATCTTTTGGTGAGCTTTACACCCGGAGCATCAGTATCGCCCGCTATTTTCAACAGCAGGGCGTACACCGCGGCCTGCGCGCTCTGCTCTTTGTCCCGCTGAGCGTTGAGCTGTATGTGATTTTTCTTGCACTGATGCGCTGTGAGGTCACGGTTGTTCTGACTGATCCCGGTGCGAACAGAGAGCATATCGGTCGCTGTCTTACTGATATTCCGGTTGATATCTTTATCGGTGTGCCCAAAGCGCATCTGCTCCGTTTTCTCCCAGCGATCCGGCGTATTCCGCAAAAATTTATCACCCGCTACCGGCTGCCCGGCACCGGTCGCATCCGTCCTGTTCCCGGGGCGGATGCGGCAGATTTCCCGGCTGCAGGCGGTGATATCCTGGCGCTCATCACCTTTACCAGCGGGTCAACCGGCAGCCCCAAAGCCATCGGGAGGACGCACGACTTCCTGTACCGGCAGCATCTCGCTGTTGAACAGACGCTCGGACGGTTTCCTGACGATATTGAGATCAATACGCTGCCCGTTTTTATCCTGTCGAGTCTGGCCTCCGGAATGACGGTTTCGCTGCCCGATGTCTCTCTCCGCAATCCGGGGCAGGCGGATGGAGAGCTGTTTCTCAGCCAGATCCGCAAAAAATCGGTGAATCGCCTGCTGGCATCACCGGCTTTCTGTCTGCAACTGGTGCGATATCTCGAACAGACCCAACAGCAGGAGCCGGGTATTGACCGGGTCTATACCGGTGGCGGCCCGGTTTTTCCGAACCTCGTGACACGTATGCAGCGGGTTTTTCCGGCGGCGACGATCACCACTGTCTATGGCTCAACCGAAGCCGAGCCTGTTGCTCACCACCGGTATGACGCCGGCGCCGGGGTGCACTCGTCAGGTTCGGGACTGCTCGCCGGGAAACCGTGTCCGGCGATACAGCTGGCCATTATCGATGACTGCGACGGCAGGGCGCTGGCGAAGATGACTGAGGAGGAGTTCACCGCGATGCGCTGCCCTGTCGGCCGCACCGGAGAGATTGTTGTCACCGGTGAACATGTGCAGAAAGCCTATCTCAATAACGATGGTTCACAGACGAAAATCCGTGCGGGCGATACCGTCTGGCATCGTACCGGTGATGCCGGGTATCTCGATGGTGATGGCAATTTGTGGCTGCAGGGACGGTGCAGTGCCAAAATAACCTGCGCCGGTCAGGTGGTCTATCCGTTTGGCTGTGAGGCGGCTGCCATGTCAGTTCCGGGGGTCCGGGGTGCTGCGGTTGTTTCTGTCAATGACCAGGTTGTCCTCGCCATCGAATCAGAAGATGATGCCACCTCGAAACCTGCGGAGATTACCGCACGGCTGCTTGAGAACCCGGGGATACGGACAGTGATCGAGCGGGTCGTTCATGTTGATACAATCCCGGTTGACAGCCGGCATAACTCGAAGGTGCTCTATTCTCAACTGCGCAGAGAACTGCTGCAGGAGCAGTGAACTGGAGAAAAACTTTCGCAGTTTTCTCCACTCCACCGGCCGGCTTCAGCAGGGGCGTTGAAGGCGGGTGTCTTCGGACCGTATCGGGCTGTGGAGGGTGCAGAGACAAGCCTCCTCTGGCTTGCGGGATGTTCTTTGCCTGCATGCACAGAAGCGTTGGCCGGAATTTCGCGGTTATTCTTCCCGGGGGCTCCTCTCTTGCCACTGAAAGTACCAGGGTCTTCCTGTACTATCCTGAAAGCCGACCCGATGTTGAGCCACCGCAAATTTCCCTGTGCTGCCATCATTGAACACAATAATTCCGATCAATTCTACAGGGATATCCATATTCCAGAGAGGTTCGGAAGATACGATAATTTCTTTATCTTCAAAAAGAGCAATCAATTCTCTTTTCGCGTCACTTCTATTTTCCCATCCACCAATATATTCGGTAACGATAATCTCTTTTATTGTATCGCCAACAACTCTGTTTAAGCTGCATTTTTTGAAAGTGTTTGCTGATTTTCCCTCAGGGTCAACTGTTGAATAAAGACCACCCTGAGCAAAACAGACAGCTGCTGTGAGCAGAATGAAGCAGATCTTCGCGTAGAATATTTTCATTCTGTTTTTTGGCGAATGCAAACTTCACCTGTGCCGCATCGTTTGTGGTGTTGTATAAAATGGCCGAACCGGCGGGCAGACCCGTCGATGCACACGTCTGGGAAAACCCTTGTCATGTGGCTGTCTATACGCGTCCAGTACTGCTCCATCGTGATCAATGCTGATGGTCACCGCAGCAGGAGCTGTGGTCATGCTTTTTCTGCTGACCGAGGTCGGGGAAGCCGACGATGCTGGTATTTGCCGGCATCTTTTTTTTCACCATCTTTGCCTTGAACCAGGCCAGAACCGGTTTGACCGAGACTGCAAGCAGCAGTGCCGTACTCAGCAGCTCAATCCAGTACGGCAAAAACTCTTTTGCACTGCCCATCACCGCCAGCGGTGAAATTCCGGCGAGCAGATAGATCTGATCGGTCAGCAGCCCGAAGGCGACTGCGGCAACCGAAAGAGTGACCAGGTAGAGCGCGGTACTCTTTTTGCCGAGAATATTGGCAAGTACCGACAGCGAGGTGATGTTGGTTGCAGGACCGACAAGAAGAAAGACGAGAGCGGTCCCGGGACTGACCCCCTTGAGGATCAGGGCGGCCGCAACCGGGGTTGAGGCGGTTGCACAGATGTAGAGCGGGATTCCGACCACCAGCATGATCAGCATCGATGAGACGTCTCCACCGAGGAAGGTCGCCATAAAGCTGTCGGGGGTGAGCACGGTGATCAGCGCGGCAATAATGAGACCGAAGAAAAACGAGATGGCGATATCTCCCCAGACGCTGGTCAGCGCAAAGCGCACTCCGTAGACCAGTTTTTCGGCAAGGCTGTGGTGGTGTCGATGGGTCTCCGGCGGGCAGTCAACGCCATCGCAGCAGCCGTCGATCGGGCAGCTGAGATCGACATTGATCTCGGCCTGCTCCTTTTCCTGGAAAACAACGTTTTCGAGTATGCCGGCAAAGATTGCGGTAAAGAGCGCTGCCACCGGCCTGATGATGGTCATCAGCGGATCGAGCAGTGCCCAGGTGATCGAGATCGAGTCGACGCCTGATTCGGGTGTTGAGATCAGGAACGCGGTGGTGGCACCGCGGTTGGCTCCCTGTTTCCTGATTGATGCTGCCGCCGGCAGCACGCCACAACTTCAGAGCGGCAGCGGAATACCGAGAGCCGCCGCCTTGATCACCGACAGATAGCGGTGGCGGCCGAGGTGTCTGAGTACCAGATCGGTATTGAGGCTCACCTTCAGAAAGCCGGCAATGAGGATACCGGCGAGGATATAGAACGAGGACTCGCGAAGGAGCGACCAGATTTCAACAATGAACTGCTCAATGAAATGCAGCATGGAGACACCCGAAAGAAGGCAGAGGTTGTGTGGTTATCCGCAAATCAGCTGGAATGAGACCTGCATGTTCCGTCAGTGATGATTTTCATCTGTTGTTGTGGCGTACAGGCGATTCGCCCGGCTGCTGGTTTATCTGCGGCCTGGAAAAAAATACCGAGTACCGTCACTGTACCATACTCCTCTGCTTTTATCCGTAAATCAGTCGAAGTGAGGGTGTGCATATCCCGTCAGTGATGATTTTCATTCATCGTTGTGGCGGACAGGCAATCCGCCCTGGCCATGCCAGTTTATCCGTAAATCAAGTCGAAGTGAGGGCGTAGATATCCCGTCAGTGCTGATTTCCATTTGTTGTTGTCGCGTCCAGAGCAGAGAACTGGAACAAAAAAACCCCTTCGCAGAGTGCGAAGGGGTTTTTTCAGCAGAGGAGCGTTTGGTCAGGCGCGAACAACCGGTGGTGCCAGTGGCAGCACCTGTGCCTGCTCCTTTTTCCCAAGGAGATAGAGCCAACCGTAAAGACCGCCAAGTGTTGCTGCGGAAATAACTATATAGAAGAGGTCGTGTCCTTCAGCAAGCTGATAGAAAAGGGTCGCAACCGACCAGCCCAGCAGGGTGGCGTAGGTGGCCAGCACCGTGGTGTAGGCGCCTCCCATCTCTTTGCGTGCCGCGCCGATAACCGCAAGGCATGGAAAGTACATCAGCACAAAGAGAAGGTAGGCAAAGGCGGAGATCGCGGTGAAGTTGGCCGCCAGATGGGTGTAGGTGTCGTTGGAGGCGCCAATCTCATCGGCAACGGCGGCTTTTGCCTCTGCATCGCTCTGTCCCGCTTCGTTGATAACGCCAAAGCCGAGGAGGTCAAACGAGGAGACAACACCGAGCAGACCGTCTTTGACACTGATGACAGCCTCACGCAGGGTGCCCGGGATGTCGAGCCCGCCCTGTTCCGCGGCTGCGGCATCCTCTTCTTCTGCGGTGGCAGCAGCCGCGGCAGCGGCATTTCCTTCTGCGGCGGCAGCACTCTTCTCATGTTCCCCTATTGAGGCGTAGAGGGAGTTGACGGTTCCGACAATTGCCTCTTTGGCAAAGAGACCGGTGAAGAGGGCGACCCCTGCAGGCCAGTTGCTCTCTTTGACCCCAAAAGGTGTGAAGATCGGAGTCACCGTTTTGCCGGCATGGGCGAGGAGGGTCGTCTGCGGATCTTCGTTATCGAAGATGAAGGCGCCGTCCTCATAGCCGACGGTGTTGAATATATTGAGGATTGTTACTGCGGCAACAACGATGGTGCCGGCCTTTTTCAGAAAGGATTTCAACTTCAGCCACGCGAGCTTGAACACGGCCCCCGGGCGGGGGGTGTGGTAGAGCGGCAGGTCCATCACAAAGGTCGAGGCGATCCCGCGGAAGAGGGTATTTTTCAGCAGGAAACCGGTAAAAATTGCCATCACCAGACCGCAGAGGTAGATCGCAAAAACAACCAGTCCTGAGTTCTTGCCGAAGATCGATGCGCAGAAGAGGGCGTAGACCGGCAGACGTGCCCCGCAGGACATAAACGGAGCCATAAATATGGTCATATAACGGTCGCGGCGGGTGGTGAGTGTGCGTGCACTCATAACCGCAGGAACAGTACAGCCGAAGCCGACGATCATCGGGATGAAGGCTGAACCGGGAAGACCTATTTTCCGCATCAGCCGGTCGGCAATAACTCCGACTCGTGCCATGTAGCCGAGATCCTCAAGAATTCCGAGGGCAAGGAACATGAAGAAAACCACCGGGATAAAGGTGGCTACGGTCTGTGCTCCGGTCCCGATACTGGTGATAATTGTTGTCACCCAGGCAGGGAGACCAATGGTGTTACAGAGGGCGGCGGGAATATCAACAAAGAAGAGTCCACCGGTGATATCGAAAAAATCAATAAAGGCGGAGCCGACACTGACCGCAAACCAGAAGGTGGCGAGCATCGCCGCCATGAAGATCGGGACGGAGAGGAATCTGTTGAGAACCACATTGTCGACCCGGTTGGTCAGACTGTGCTTTTTGTCTTTGACGCGCCGACTGACGTCGGTACAGATGGCATCAATTTTGGCGTATTTGCTCACCGCATCCATCACCTCTTTTTCTGTGGGGTGAGAGTCGTGGGGGGGCAGGTTTTTGGCAAATTTTTCGACCTCGGTAATCGCATCTTTGACCATTTTTTTGTTGACAGCGGAGACCGGAACGACCGGCAGGCCGAGGTGTCTGCTCAACTTTTCTGCATCCACTTCGATTCCCTCCTGGAGTGCCACATCGGTCATGTTGAGGAGGACGATAATCTGATTGGTGTGCTCAAGAAGATCGAAGGTCAGAAACAGATTTCTTGACAGGTTGGTCGCATCGACGACGTTGATGACGAAATCATACCCGCCCTGATCAAGCACCCGGGCGGCAACCCGCTGGTCTTCGGTATCAGGCGCAAGGTTGTAGGTCCCGGGGAGATCGACAAGAGTGACCGGTTCATCGTTGAGTCTGAAGGTTCCCTCCACCTTTTCAACGGTGACACCGGGCCAGTTGCCAACCCGCTGGCGGGCTCCGGTGAGGGCGTTGAAGAGGGTTGTCTTCCCACAGTTGGGGATGCCCGCAAGGGCGACAGTTTCGATCGTATCACTCATGACAGTACCTCCTCGACGATAACCTCCTGTGCCTCGATTTTGCGCAGAGCGATACGGCTGCCGCGAATATCAAAGACCATCGGGTCGTGGAGATTGACAGAAGCAAGCTCGACCTCGGTTCCTTCGATAAATCCCATACGGCTCAGTTTGTCTGCATAATCGGGATCTTTTCCGGCAAAGTGGGCTATTGTGTAGACCCTGCCCTGGTCGATGGTTGAGAGATTTCGCTGGTTTGGCATAATTTTACTCCTTTGTTGGCTGGGAATCCGGATGTATCAGGATTTCAACAGTAATGACGGATTGAAATGTCGGCGTTATCTTCCTGCCGAACATTCCTCGCGGGTGGCGAACTTTTGGCAAGTACCTTTCAGTGCTATGTCAGAAAAGGTACGGGGCCTGTCGATGAACAGGTTTCCTGTCAGCAGGATAACCTGTTAAAAGAGCCTTAAAGATGTCGTGAAAATGTGCTGAAAAACACCGATATGACAATATTTGGTAGAAAAAAAGATGATCTCTCCGTGTCTTTGTGCGGTGAAAATGTACCGATTTTCAAAAAAAGCTATTATAGATTGAATAAAATGATAATGCAATAATAAAATATACTCTTCCTAATAAATTCTTCTGGTGAATTTTTTTTAGATTTGTAAAGAAAATTTCTCCTTATAAAATTTTTATAAATCAATAAAATGAAAAAATGGTAATAATATATGCTTTGCCTAATATATGTTCAGGAAGAGAACTTTCCCGGAAATTTCAGTTCCTTTATGGTCTCTTTCTCTATAAACCGGTATGGACGGGCGGGTCGCCTGCGGCAAAGAAGATCAGCAACAGACTGGTTCTTCACAATGCTCTACAGCCGGCTGGTGGCAGACAGTGTTCGTTTATGGTGAAGGTAACCGCTGTTTGTTGTTCGGATAATTTTTAGGATCAGGTAATAAAGTGTTGCCTTTGTCACGGGATTCCGCTACAATAGCCAACGGATACTTTTTCAGGTATATTGTAGTTAATGAGTCTCTATCTTATTCTTTTGGCAGTGGAAACCAGATTTTCATAAAATTTGCTTATACTCTGCGGTGCCATGCCGGGGAGTCGCTTTTCTCTGCTGTCGGATGAAAGAGTTCTCGAAAATGGAGGAAAAGTATGGCACCATTTATCCCGTTGGCCTGTGGACTTGCCGGAGCTGTGACCTGTGCGCTTGTTGTAGAGACCGGCAAGGGGGCAAAAAGGACGATGAAAAGGCGGCAGCGCAGAAATGAGCGAAAAAAAGTTAGATCTCGAAATTCGTAGGGAGATCGCCAAGATAGGGATGACAGCTGCTCTTGGGGTGGCGGTCTTTTCGGCACCTTTTCTGAAAAGAAACAAGACATTGAAAAATGTTCATACCGCTGCCGGGCTCGCTCTTACCGGGCTGGCGTTGTGGCATCATACCCTGTATCAGCCGCCGCAGAGGAGCCCGCGCAAAACCGAGCATCCCCGCCGGCAGAAGAGTGTGGGCGAAAGCTCCTTGGGCGAAGGTGATACGCTGGCAGACGAGTGAGCTGTTTTTCTCTTTCTGCGCGGGTGTACAACAAAAAAGGGAACTGCAGAGTTGCAGTTCCCTTTTTTGTTATCGACTGAGAGCCTTGCTGTTTACACTGAGCCGGCAGCCTCCTCGGCCCACTCATCAATCTCAC
>PDWI01004179.1_pt1 | contig 19598 bp, 18 predicted proteins | sample 1430891 | NCBI WGS metagenome assembly PDWI01 (sample SAMN01162508, study PRJNA174530) | Oral metagenome, whole genome shotgun sequencing project. | biome: Marine environment; feature: Marine mammal; material: Swab sample of the gingival sulcus; isolation source: swab sample of gingival sulcus...
CTTCACAGCGCTGACAATACTTGGCGGGCAACTGCCTGGGAAGATAGGACGCTGCTTGTTTATCAAAAACAGTCTACATGTTGTAGGCTGTTTTTAGTTGTAGAAAATATTATGTTGTGATATGATAAAAGCCGTGTCATCCTGAGGAGCGTAGCGACGTGAGGATTTTACGGATTGGGTAGTTACTATTAAAATAAATATTATTTATTTTGATTATTATTGCCAAATATATTTTAGTTTTAGCGAACGTCATAAGCGACGAGCATGTTTTTAAGATGTTATCGAGTTTTCGCCGTGTGAGTGACACGAGGTCGCGAAAGCATCCGAGCGGTCATTGATGACACGCTCGGTGCGTTAGGCGAAAAGGAGAGAACATTTCTATTGTGCTCCAAAGCGTTGGTTCCTGAAACTGTTTTATCTTTGCGATAATAAGTTCATATTTATTGTAATCTTGGTAACATCCTTAGAAGATATTTGTGTGCAGCTTGCACACTAGTCGTTTTTTTGCTCATTTTCTATTGTAATCTATAAATATACTTGATAGACTAAGTTTATAGTTATAATTTTAAAAGAAAGGGGTATGAAATGTACAAGAAAAAATATGACTATCTTCCGCTCAGGTATGATGTAACCTTTAAAGGCTTTTTTGCTAAAGCTAGTAATAAAAAATTTTTACTGGCATTGTTAAATCAGTATTTACATTTAGATATAGCTGATGAATCTGCGATAGAGCTATTAGCTACAGAATTACCACCAATAAGTTCTGATGCCAAAATACCAAATTTAGATTTAAGAGTGAAGTTAAAAAATGGTGAACAAATCAATGTAGAAATGCAGCTTGCTAGTAAAGATTATTTTTTGAAACGAATTTATTATTATAATACAAAACTTTACAGTGAACAATTGAAAAGCGGCGAAAATTATGATACGCTAAAGAAAACGATTAGTTTAACGTTTACGCTTTATGATGTATTTAAGGAAGAGGATAGTGGAAAATATAAGGATTTAAGTTATGTGAATAGTGTGTCTTTATATCATAAGGAAAGTTTAACACCATTTATTAATGATATAGCCTTATGTTTTGTTGAACTTAGTCGGTACCAACGCTTGTTAGAAGAAAACAAGGTAGAACGAGATGTTTGGGCTGATTTGTTGTTAGCGGATAGTGACGAGGAACTTTTTGAGTTATCAGAAAGGAGCGATATAATGGCTGAAGCGGTTAAAGAATTGAAATACTTTTCAGAAGATGATGTCGCAAGGTATTGGGCTGAGATGTATGAGAAAGCAGAACGCGATAGATGGGCGGAACGTTCTTATGCTATAAAAGAAGCGAGAAGAGAAGCGAGAAAACTAGCTTTAGTTGAAGGTGAGAAACGTGGTGAGAAACGTGGTATTAGTATTGGCGAAGAAAGAGAAAAACAAAAGATTGCTCTTAATTTATTAAAACAAGGTTTGGATATTTCTATTATTAGTTCCACAACTGATCTTGATATAAGTGTACTTATTGATTTAAAGAAAGAGTTATTAAATTAAATAAAATATAGTTAGGCATTGATATCATATATCAGTGCTTTTTATTTTAGGCTTCTTTTTAATAAACGTCTGATAATATAAAGGAAAAAATATGATTGCCGTTATTAGCCATGATGCTGGGTATCCTGTTAGCGCGTTTAGGGAACTTGGTTTTATTGGCACGATAAATGCTATCCATGCAGCTCTAGCAAGGCAAGTACCAATTAATCCAAGCAGCATCGGTTTAAATGTTTCGCCTGTTCCTCTTATCGCGGCTGGTAAAACTTCGCCGATTGGATAAATAAAATATGTCGGTGTTAAATACATATTTATTTTTACTATTTTTGCAATTACTGCTGTATCGCTAATAAATAAATAGGCAAATATATTGCTATAGAAATAGAGGGGGATACTGATTATAATTGTCAATCCAATCGTTATAATAAGAGAAACACGTATGCCTTCGCGCGCTCGGTTTAGTTTTTTTGCGCCATAGTTTTGGGCGACAAATGTAGATATTGCAGGTGAAAAGGAATCACTGATATACCATATCAGCATATCTAATTTATAAACAACGGACCAAGCGGCAATTGTTGTAATACCAAAACTATTAATACTAGTTTGTATAAAGGCATTACCAATTGGATATAGCATGGATTGAATGCCGATTGGTAAACCTAAAGCGATGAATTTACTTAATTCTTTTTTATGAAAACGAAGTTTGTGCCAATACAATTTACAGGCAAGTTTTGTTTGAAATAAATGACTTAATATTAGGATTGCCGATAGAATTGCAGCAATAAAAGTTGCTATTGCAGCGCCGAATACACCGAATTTTAATATGACGACAAAAATTAAGTCCAAAATTATATTTAAGATATTTGTGATTATTAAAAAATAAAATGGTGTCTTTGAATCGCCTAATGCTCTTAAAATTCCGGCTCCTACATTATAAGTTAGAGTTGCTGCCATTCCAGCGAGATAGATTGTCAAATAAAGTTTTGCATCTGGGATTATAGTGTCTGGAACCTTAGTAACACTAATTGCAAGGGGAGTTAACAATATACAGATTATCGCTAAGCTTAAACCACCGACAATGGAAAACAAAATGGCATTATGACAGGCATCGGAAACTTTATCTAATTTTTTAGCGCCATAATACTGTGAAATAATAATAGTGGCACCAGAAGAGAGCCCAGTAAAAAATTGATTGGAAAGCGCGTAAGTGAAAAGACAGATTCTATTGCCGCGAGTGCTGTTTTACCAGCAAATTGACCAATAATAATGGTGTCTGTTACTGTATAAAGCGTTTGAAAAATCATACCTAAAAAAATCGGTAAGGCAAAGATTAGTAGTGATTTCCAAACGCTTCCTGTATGTAGGTTTTGATAATCATTTGTTTGCATAATTTGCCTCAATCATAAATTTATTATAATATTTCACGCTAAGATTCTCACGGGCTAAATCCCTTTAAATATTTGGCTTTTATTACTTGACTAATAAATTGCAATCTATTGTATAAATACAGACTTTTGTTTGCTTATTTTTTATTCTTATTGGGTGATTTTTTGGTACCTTTGCTATTTCAATCAATGTTCCTCCTGCTTTTTCAATTGATCGTCTTGAAGCAATGTTTTTAGGAGCGCAAGTTATCGTAATGAAATCCATTTTGCATTTTTTCGCCAAGTCAATTAACATAGTGATTGCTTGGCTAGCATAATTATTGCCTCTATATTCGTCTAAAATGGTATAGCCAATATTGCCACTATAATAGATGAGTTCATTTTTACCTATTCTCAAATCGCAACGTCCAATAATTTCTCCCTTTAGATTTTGAATTTGAAAATAGTAAGCTGCTAGCCAATTTTTACTTGGATTAGCAACACAGGTATTTTTGAGCACTAATTTTATATTATCATTTTGTTTATATGTTATGTTAAGATGTTGCATTTTGACCTCTAAATAGTTATCTATAGTATTAAAAGCAACTATTAACATTATAACATTAATAATCGTTTAAAACTACAGTTTGTTTTAGAATAGTTACTATTTCTTTTATTGTGTTAATTTTTTGTTAATTATTACTATTTATAATAGGCAATATAAAAATAAACTCAAATTATTATATTTAAAAAAACCTTTTCCTGTTGTATTATTTTATTTTTTTTGATATAATCTAGGTGTGTTATACAGTACTTTGTAATTTGTTGTTTAATTTATTGCAGTTAACAAGTATATATATTCTGGATGATTATGTAGGGAGAAATCATTAAGTTGATTGCCGAAGGTACAAGCGTAGGTTCAAACCAAGACTGCGTGAAATTCTCAGGCAAAAGGACCGATATAGGACAGAACTCTGGAAATTTTGATTTCAAAAACCGATGGAGCAATTCAGCATTGCTGAAGAATCTCTCAGGTCAATAGACAGGGATGAATGGTGACATTCAGCCCTTTTTTGCATTTTTGAGGTAGTAATAGTGATTTTAGTTAGTAACAATCCGAAAATTTTAAATTTAGATACCAAATATTCATGTCTAAAAAAAATAGATTATATTGATACACTTGATATTTTAAAAGTTTTAGAAAAGGTGAGGGACAGTATACACTTGGGACATAAACTTTTAAGTCATCCGCTTTCTGGTAGTGTTAAGCCTGGTGAAACGCCATATAAATCTATTTTAATTACTTATGATGAATCGGATTTAGATATGCAGTCTTTATTGTTGATTGAGGATTCTATAGGTATGGCAAAAAAATTTATCGGCAAGCATAACGATTATAAGTGGAATTCGCAGTCGATATTAAACGACTTTAGTACAATTGATTATGGATTAATCAATAGCGCATTACAAAGTTCTAACCAGTTGTGATTTTCACATACTGAGTTATATAAAGTTAAAGAAGGAGGTAATAGGAATATGTATGATGTAGTAATTATTGGTGCTGGTCCAGCTGGATTAACTGCTGGTTTATATGCGGCTCGCGCTAAAATGTCTACTTTGATTCTTGAAAAAGATAAAAACGGTGGACAAATTGTAATCACAGATGAAGTAGCAAACTATCCTGCTGCTGTTGAGGGAGAAACTGGTCCTTCTTTAATCACTAAAATGGTTAAGCAAGTTCAAAGTTTTGGTGGTGAAATTAAAAGAGATGGTGTTGTTTCCATTGATTATTCAGAAAAAATCAAAAAAGTCACTTGTGAAAGTGGAGAAGTTTATGAAGCAAAAACTATTATTTTAGCTACTGGTGCTTCACCAAGAAAATTAGATATTCCAGGTGAAAAGAAACTTACTGGTAAAGGCGTTTCTTACTGTGCTACTTGTGATGGTGATTTCTTTACTGATTTAGAGATTTACTGCTTTGGCGGGGGCGATACTGCTTTAGAAGAGGCTATGTTCCTTACTAAATTTGGCCGTAAGGTTTATGTCGTTCACCGTAGAGATGAGTTTAGAGCAGCAAAATCTATTGTTGAAAAAGCAGAAAAGAATCCTAATATTGAATTTATTCTCGATACAATTCCTGTTGAATTTAAAGGTGATGGAATACTCGAGTCTATCGTTCTTGAAAACAAAAAAACTGGCGAAAGAACAGAAGTTTTTGCCGATGAAGAAGATGGAACATTTGGTGCCTTTGTATTTGTTGGTTATTTACCAAAGAATGATATATTTAAAGATTATATTACTTTAGATCAATCTGGTTATGTAGTAACAAATGAATTAATGCATACAAATATTGAAGGTATTTTTGCGGCTGGTGATATTCGTGCTAAGGTACTCAGACAAGTGGTCACTGCAACGGCAGATGGCGCTATTGCTGCTACCCAAGCTGAAAAATATATTGAAGAGCATTTTGAAGACTAAAACACACTTTAACTAAGGAGGTATTATGTTAGAACTAAACAAAGAGAATTTTGATGCTGAAGTTCTTGAATCAAAAGGATTAGTCCTAGTTGATTATTGGGGCGATAGTTGTGAACCTTGTAAAGCTTTAATGCCTGATGTTGAAGCATTAGCAGAAGAATTTGAAGGTAAAGTTAAGTTTGCTAAACTTAACACGACAAAAGCTAGAAGGCTTGCAATTAAGCAAAGAGTTTTGGGTTTGCCAACACTTATTCTTTATAAAGATGGTGAAAAGCAAGCAGAAGTAACTGGCAAAGAGGTTACTAAAAGTCAAATTAAGGAAATGATAGAGGCAGCATTATAATCTATCAGTAGTTATAAGACATATGTCTTTACCGTAGGAGGTGCAGATTGCGTTTAGAATTAGGTAGTATTAAAATCGACGAAATTCGATTTGACGCAGCGTCAAAGATTGAAAAATCTGTTTTGCATATCAACAAAGAAGAATTGATTGCTTTAATTATGGAAGACGATCATATTAAATCTGTTGATGTTGAAATCGCTAAACCTGGTGAAGAAGTTAGAATTACACCGGTTAAAGACGTTATTCAACCACGCGTTAAAGTCGAAGGTGGTGGTGTAGTTTTCCCAGGCGTAATGGGTGAAGTTACTACAGTAGGTCAAGGTAAAACAAATGTGTTAGAAGGTATGGCAGTCGTTACTTGTGGTAAAATTGTCGGTTTCCAAGAGGGTATCATCGATATGACAGGTCCTGGCGCTGAGTATACACCTTTTAGTAAGCTTAATAATTTAGTTTTAGTAATTGAACCAGTTGAAGGTATTGAATCACATCAATATGAAACAGCAGCTCGTATGGCAGGTTTAAAAGCAGCAACACATATTGGACAATTAGCGAAAGAACTTACACCTGATAGCGTAGAAGTTTTTGAAACAAAACCACTTTTAGAGCAAGTGGCACAATATCCTAATTTACCAAAAGTTGGCTATGTATATATGCTTCAAACTCAAGGTTTATTACACGATACACATGTTTATGGTGTAGATGCGAAGAAAATTGTACCAACTATTCTTTATCCAACAGAAGTGATGGATGGTGCTATTCTTAGTGGTAACTGCGTATCAGCTTGTGATAAAAATACTACTTATCATCACTTAAACAATCCAATTATCAAAGAGCTTTACAAAAAACATGGTAAAGAAATTAACTTTGTAGGTGTTATTATCACTAATGAAAATGTTTATCTTGCGGATAAACAACGTTCTTCAAATTGGACTGCTAAATTTACTAAGTATTTAGGCTTAGATGGCGCTATTATTTCTCAAGAAGGTTTTGGTAATCCAGATACTGACCTTATTATGAACTGTAAAAAAGTTGAAGCTGAAGGCGTTAAAACAGTAATTGTTACTGATGAATATGCTGGACAAGATGGTGCTTCACAATCACTTGCCGATGCTGATAAAGCAGCTGATGCTGTTGTTACAGGCGGTAACGCTAATGAAGTAATTGTATTGCCACCAATGAAACGCGTTATTGGTATGTTAGACTATACTGATAGAATCGCTGGTGGTTTTGCTGGCTCATTAAAAGAAGATGGTAGTATTGAAGCAGAATTACAAGTTATCACTGGTGCAACAAACGAAATTGGTTTTAATAAATTAACAGCAACAACATATTAATAATATATAGGAGAGAATATGAATATTTTAGAAAACAAAAAAGTCATCATTATTGGTGATAGAGATGGTATTCCTGGTCAAGCGATTGAAGAATGTGTTAAAACAGTTGAAAGCGCAGAAGTAGTTTTCGCTTCAACTGAATGTTTTGTGTGAACGGCCGCAGGTGCTATGGATTTGGAAAATCAAAAAAGGGTTAAAGAATTATCAGAAGAACATGGAAAAGATAACGTTGTCGTAATTTTCGGCGCAGCTGAAGCAGAAGCAGCTGGTTTATCAGCAGAAACAGTAACAATTGGCGATCCAACATTTGCAGGCCCATTAGCTGGTGTTGCACTTAATCTTGCAGTTTATCATGCAGTAGAACCAGAATTTAAAGATATCGTTAATGCTGATGTTTATGAAGAGCAAATCGGCATGATGGAAATGGTTCTAGACGTTGATGAAATCGTTAAAGAAATGAACGATATTCGTTCACAAGCAAACGCTTAATAGTAGTTGCTATTAATTAAATATTTTTCGCGCTTTATAGGAATTTTCGCGCAAACATTATAAGTAACAAAACTTCTGCAAAAAGTAACAAAAACCTTTTTAAAATCCAAAATCCAAATCTAGCATTATGAATTCAGTTTGAATTCAAGGGCAAATATAAACTTTTACAGCTAAAAGCTGTTTCGTGCACACGAAAGGAGGCACCAAGAGCGAAAGCTCAAGGATAATATAATGAAAAAATTTAAAGTAGTTCACTATATAAATCAGTTCTTCGCTGGCATTGGTGGTGAAGAAAAGGCTGACATCAAGCCTGAAATTAGAGAAGGTGTTGTTGGACCTGGTATGGCACTTAACGAAAAATTGGCAGATGCTGAAATCGTTGCAACTGTGATCTGTGGCGATTCTTATTTCAACGAAAATATGGAAGAAGCTAGTGCTGAAATTTTAGATATGATTGCTAAATATCAACCAGACTTATTTATTGCTGGTCCTGCATTTAATGCTGGTCGTTATGGTACGGCTTGTGGCGCAATGGCTAAAAAAGTTCAAGACGAGCTTAAAATTCCAGTATTTACTGCAATGTATGAAGAAAATCCTGGCGTTGATATGTATAGAAAAGATTTATATATCTTGCCAACAGGTAATTCAGCGGCAGCAATGAGAAAAGCTGTGCCTGCTATTGCTACTTTTGCTAATAAACTTCTTAGTGGCGAAAAAATTGGTACGCCAAAAGAAGAAGGCTATTTAGTAAAAGGCGTAAGAAAAAATTATTTTGCTGATAAAATTGGTGCTGAGCGCGCTGTTGAGATGTTAGTTAAAAAATTAAATAATCAAGAGTTTGAAACAGAATATCCTATGCCTGTATTTGATAATGTTGAACCAGGTAAACCTATTGTCGATATGAGTAAGGCTAAGATAGCGCTTGTAACATCTGGTGGCGTTGTACCTAAGGGAAATCCTGATAGAATTGCTTCATCGTCAGCACAGAATTATGGTAAATATGATATTGAAGGTGTTATGGATTTAACTGCTGAGACTTATGAAACAGCTCACGGTGGATATGACCCAACATATTGTAATGAAAATTCTGATAGAGTTTTACCTGTTGACGTTTTACGTGACTTAGAAAAAGAAGGTAAAATCGGTAGTTTACACCGTTATTTCTATACTACGGTTGGTAACGGTACTGCTGTTAAAAATGCAAAAGCATTTGCTGACGAAATCGCTAAAGAGCTTGTAGCTGATGGCGTTGATGCTGTTATCTTAACTTCTACATGAGGAACTTGTACTCGTTGCGGTGCAACGATGGTTAAAGGCATTGAAGCAACTGGTTTACCAGTAGCTCATGTATGTACAGTTACACCAATTTCTATGACAGTTGGTGCTAATAGAATTATCCCAGCTATCGCTATTCCTCACCCACTTGGAAATCCAGCGCTTAATGCGGATGAAGAGAAGAAACTTAGAAGAGGTATAGTAGAAAAAGCACTTGATGCTTTACAAGTAGAAGTAAAAGAACAAACGATATTTTAAAGCCTAATAAGGCGGCGGCTCGCTTGCTGCCGCCTTATTTAATATATAGGAGGTAGAAATGCAGTATGCTGCAGTTAAAGGCGCTGGCTATATTTTAGTTCATACGCCTGATATGATTATGCACAATGGTACTACACAAACAACAGAAAAAATCACGAATCCTGATTCAGAATATTTAAAAAAGGTAAATGACCATTTAAGAAGCTATGAAGAAGTTGTTAATTACCCACCGAACCAAACGTATATTGGTAATATGACACCGACAGAGCTTGGCGAAATTGAAAAGCCATGGGTAGGAAAATCAACAGCTAATCCTGATCGCTATGGTAAATTTGGTGAAATTATGCCGCAAATCGAATTTGTTGGTATGATGATAGTAGCTGACGTTTTTGGCGTTGTAAAAGTTACAAATGAGTATGCTGCAAAAATTGTAGCGGCTTATAAAGAAAATCCGCTTGCAACAGAAGAAGAATTGGCTAAAATCGAAAAAGCAGGGGCAGAACTTGCTGAAATCGAAGCGCTTGTAAAAGACGAACATTCAGAAGGTATTTACCAAGATCAAGCTTTAGTTGGTTGTGTAAAGCGTGCACATGATGTAGATCCTAATCTTAATGCACATGTAATGTTTGAAAACTTAGTTGTTAAGGCTTCTGGCGTTATTGCAATGAAAAACCTAATTGCTAAAAATAATATTGATCCAACTGAAATTGATTATGTTATCGAATGTTCGGAAGAAGCTTGTGGTGATATGAACCAACGTGGTGGTGGCAACTTTGCTAAGTCTATCGCTGAGCTTTGTGGTGCAGTAAATGCAACTGGTTCTGATACAAGAGGTTTCTGTGCAGCTCCTACACACGCTTTAATTAATGCATCATCATTAGTAGCTGCTGGCACATATAAAAATGTAGTTATCGTTGCTGGTGGCGCGACGGCAAAACTTGGCATGAATGGTAAAGACCATGTCAAAAAAGAGTTGCCAATTTTAGAAGATTGTCTTGGTGGCTTTGCGATTATGCTCGGTCAGAATGATGGCGTAAGCCCAATTGTAAGAACAGATTTAGTTGGTCGTCATACAGTTGGTACAGGCTCATCTCCACAAGCAGTAATTAGTTCTTTAGTTACTGAACCACTTGATAGAGCTGGTATGAAGATTACAGACATTGATAAATATTCTGTTGAAATGCAGAATCCTGATATTACAAAACCAGCTGGTGCTGGCGATGTTCCTGAAGGTAACTATAAAATGATTGCTGCTCTTGGCGTTAAGCGTGGCGATTTAGAGAAAAAAGAATTAATGAATTTTGTTAAAAATCACGGTATGCAGGGCTGGGCACCAACACAAGGTCACATCCCTAGTGGTGTGCCATATGTTGGTTTTGCTATGCATGACTTGACAGAAGGCGAACTTAATAGAGCGATGATCGTCGGTAAAGGTTCATTGTTCTTAGGAAGAATGACGAACCTCTTTGATGGTGTTTCTGTTATTTTAGAGCGTAATAGTGGCGATACTGGCAGTGCTAGTGATGTTTCAACAGATGAAATCAAAAAATTAATTGCTGAGTCAATGAAAGAATTTGCTAGTAATTTATTAGCAGACTAGGAGCCCGCTATGTCAGAAAATAAAATCAAAAAATTAATAGCGGATAGTTTTAATGAAATTGCCGCTGGTATTGAAAGTGGTAGTTTTGGTAAAAAGATTAAAGTTGGACTCACAATTATGGGTTCCGAGCACGGCGAAGCAAATTTAATTGCTGGTGCTGAAATGGCTGCGAAAGACGGCATCGATGTCGTTTTAATTGGTCCGAAATCAGAGAGTAAACTTGAGCAAGCAGAAGCAAATACGGAAGAAGAATGTCATAAAGTAATGGAAAAATTGCTCGATAGTGGTGAAATTGATGCCGCAGTTACTAGCCACTATACCTTCCCTATTGGTACTTCAACGGTTGGTAGAGTAATTACTCCTGGTCGCGGTAAGGAAATGTTTTTAGCGACAACTACTGGGACATCAGCTGCTCATAAAAGCGCAGCTATGGTTAAAAATGCTATTTATGGTATTATCACTGCAAAGTCTATGGGCATTGAAAACCCAAGTCTTGGTATTTTAAATTTAGATGGCGCTCGTCAAGTAGAAATTGCTTTAAAAGAGATCGATGCTAATGGTTATAAAATTAATTTTGCCGATTCGCTTCGTGCTGATGGTGGCGTGGTAATGCGCGGTAATGATTTATTAGCAGCTGCCTGTGATGTGATGGTAATGGATACCTTAACTGGTAATATTATGATGAAAGTAACTTCATCTTATACTACTGGTGGAAGCTATGAAGCAATGGGCTACGGTTATGGTCCTGGTGTTTCTGGTGATATGGAACGCACAATTTTAATCTTATCTCGTGCATCAGGTATGCCAGTTGTTGCTAATGCGATTCGTTATGCAGCGGCTATTTCTAAGGGTGAAATCAAGAAAATTGCAAAAGAAGAGTATGCTAAAGCGAAAAAAGCTGGACTTGAAGATATCTTAAACGGTTTAACTGCTAAATCAGCAGGTTCTGCTCCTAAAGCACCGACAAAAATGCCTGATAAAGAAGTTGTCACAGAACAAATTTCAGGTATTGATATTATGGATTTAGATGATGCGGTAGCAGCACTTTTAAATGCTGGCATCTATGCTGAGAGCGGCATGGGATGTACTGGTCCAATTGCTTTAGTTTCACCAGCGAATAGAGAAAAAGCGGAAACGGTATTAAGAGAGAATAAATACATTATTTAGTTACAATATTATAATTAAAAAATAAATAAAAATACAAAAACTGACCGTTAAAAGTTTAACTTTAATAAGGTCAGTTTTTTTATTGATAATATTTCATTATTACTGGTAAAGTAGTATAAATTGGGTATAGAAATATTGGGGATTTTATGATAAAATCCAGAGGGTTAGACTTTTATTTTTATTAAGGGAGGAAACGTTGGAAATAGTTATAGGCGTCATTGGTGGTCTTGGGCTTTTCTTGTATGGTATGAATGTAATGGGGACGAGTCTACAAAAGGTAGCTGGTCGCAAATTAGAAAAAATAGTGGGACTTTTAACTACTAATAGATTTACTGGTGTTTTAGTTGGTGCTTTTGTTACGGCAGTTATTCAAAGTTCTAGCGCGACTACTGTTATGGTTGTTGGCTTTGTTAATGCTGGTATTATGCAGTTAACGCAAGCAGTTGGTGTTATTATGGGTGCTAATATTGGTACGACTGTAACATCACAAATTGTTGCACTTTCTATTGATAATTTAGCACCACTTTTAATTGGTATTGGTATGTTGATATGGTTTACGGCAAAAAATGATAGGCAAGAAAATATCGGGAGTATTTTCATTGGATTAGGTATTTTGTTTGTTGGTATGGAATTTTTAAAAGATGCCCTTAGACCGTTAAGAGAATTAGAACAGTTTAATACTTTAATTGTAACGATGAGCCATTATCCGATTTTGGGTGTAGTAGTTGGGTTTCTCTTGACTTTTATTGTTCAAAGTTCCTCAGCGTCGATTTCTATTCTTGTTGCCCTTGCTAGTTCGGGCGCTTTGCCACTAACGGCGGCATTACCGATTTTATATGGTGATAATATTGGAACGTGTACAACCGCTCTTATTTCTAGTATTGGTGCCAGTAAAAATGCGAAACGGGCGGCGATTATTCATTTAACTTTTAATATTATTGGTACTTTATTATTCGTTGTTTTCTTGACGAGACCGATTACTTATATAGTTACTCAAGTTATTGGCGGAAGTGTACCTAGACAAATCGCTAATGCGCATACAATTTTTAACTTTGCCAACGTTATAATTCAATTTCCTTTTGCCTTCGTATTGGTTAAAGTTGCTATGTGGATTTTCCCAGAAGATAGTACTGAGAAAAGTAAAGATAAATTCACAAAACATATTGATGATAGATTACTAGAAACTCCAGGTGTTGCCCTTAATAGTACAATAGAAGAAGTTAGTTGTATGACTGATTTGACAATGGATAGTTATCTTGCCGTTAAGGAAGGTTTTTTAGAAAATAAAGATGCACAGTTAAAACAAGTATTTGCGCTTGAAAAACAAATTAATAAATACGAACATATTTTGACGGATTATTTGGTTAAATTATCGAACTGCGATATTTCATCTAAAAATCGTTCCTACGTTGATGGTCTTTTCTTTTGTATTAACGATATTGAACGTATAGGTGATCACTGTGATAATTTAGCAGAATTGGCACTTATTACTAATGATGATAATATTCATTTTGCGGAATCTTCTATTGAAATGCTTAATGTGATGTTTGATAAAACGCAGAAGACCTTAGAAATAGCTTTTGATACAGTTGCTCATCCTGATAAACAAAAAGTTGAGCAAGTTCTTGCATTAGAAAGAGAAATGGATGATTTACAAAATGAAGCTAGAAGTAAACATTTTAAAAATGTTAAAGATCCTGATTTTTCTTCTTCAGCAAGTGTTTACTATATGGAAGCGATTAATAATTTAGAGAGAATTTCTGACCTTGCTGCCAATGTGGTGCGTTTTGTGAATGATCATCTAGAAAATTAGATAGAAATAAGTTTCTTATAAAATTAAGACGTTTGGACGTTCCTAGTGCTGAAATCACTCTGCTTTATGTTTTTTCTAGGAGAACCTGCTACGCAGAGCCGTCTACGAAAAAAATAAAGCGACGTCGCACACTGGCGTCACTGACAAACGTCTTTTTATCCGAATCTTATTTTGTTGTGAGAAAGTGTTTATGGATAATAGAGGATATTTATGAATAATAAACAAGAATTGTTACGGGCATTGCCTAAGGTTGATGATGTCTTGAATCATCAGTTGATTGTTGAGATTGATGATTCTGTCGCTAGAAGTTTAATTATTGAGGCGATTAGGACAGAGATTGATAACAAAAGGCAAGCGATTTTAAATAATGAAGTAACAGATTATCAAGCGATTACAGAGAATGTGATCGCTTTAGCTGTGAAAAAAAGGGCATGTAAAGATAGCGAAATGAATTTGAAAGCGGTAATTAATGCCACGGGCGTCGTTTTACATACCAATTTAGGAAGGGCGCTTTTAGCTGATAAGGCAGTGAAGGCAGTAACTGATATCGCCAATCAATATTCGACTTTGGAGTTTGATCTTGAAACAGGTGGCAGGGGCAAACGCTATGACCATATAGAAGAACTGATTTGTAAAATTACAGGGGCGGAATCAGCCGTTGTCGTCAATAATAATGCCGCGGCTGTGATGTTGATTTTGGCAGTATTAAAAGATAAGGCGGACAGTCAAGCAGAAGTAATTGTTTCTAGGGGAGAACTTGTAGAAATTGGTGGTTCTTTTCGCGTTCCCGATGTGATGGAGCAGAGCGGTATTGTTTTGCGCGAAGTCGGCGCTACAAATAAAACGCATTTACGCGATTATGAAAATAATATTAATTTTAATACCAAAGCTTTATTAAAAGTACATACGAGTAACTACCGTATCATTGGTTTTGCTGAGGAAGTAGATTTAACAGAAATGGTAAACCTTGGGAAAGCACATAATATTCCTGTGATTTATGACCTTGGTAGCGGACTACTCTATGATTTAGCAAGTAAGGGCATAGGCGATGAAGATACGGTGCAGATGGCAGTGAAAACTGGTGCTGATATTATTAGTTTTAGTGGCGATAAATTATTGGGCGCATCACAAGCGGGTATTATTATCGGCAAAAAAGAGTGGATAGCTAAAATGAAAAAACACCCGCTTTTACGCGCTTTCCGCATTGATAAGTTAACTTTAGCTGCTTTAGAGGCAACGCTTAAAATTTATAGTGATTTAGATAGGGCAGCAGAAGAAATCCCTGTGCTTTCTATGATATTAGCCAGTGAAGAAGAGTTAAGATTAAAAGTGAAAAAATTGGCGACTTTATTAAGAGATATTGATAAACTAACTATTACGCTAGAAAATGGCTTTGGTCAAGTTGGCGGTGGTTCTATGCCGACGGTGAAATTGCCTGCCGTTTTAATCGCTTTAAAAACAGAAAAAATGACAGTTCAAACCTTAGCGGAACAATTAAGGGGGGCAGATAGGGCAATCATTGCGCGTATTCAAAATGATAGTTTGTATTTGGATGTACGAACGATAGCGGAAAGTGATTTTGCATATATTGCCAGTGTGATAAAAAGTATAGTGGAGAATTAAGAAGAGAAGTCGTGTCATTCAGAGGAGCAACGCGACGTAGGAATCTTAGCGCGGGTAGTCAACCACGATTGAAACACAATAACTCTTTTTTAAATAAACACACAAAAATACTTTTCGCAACCGGCTGCTACGTCAAGCTCACTAACTGCTTTTGCTCGTAAGTAACTAAGCTTAGAACTTCTAAAGAAGTTCTAAGCCAAGTTTCTTATCGTCGCCAAAGCAGTGGATTAAGCTTGACTGCGCGAGTTGTGCGCCTGAATGGTTGCGAAAAAGCATTTTTGGTCTGTTTGTTAAAAGAGTTATCATTGACAATCGTTAACAAATGCGAATTTCTCGCCTTTGTCATCTAGAACGTTTACCCGCGTTGTCATACAGAGAAGAAGTGTTAGTGGCGACGTAGGTATCTTAACGCGGGTTTGATCGCATAGCTGTTACACAATACATAAAGGATAAATAATGAAACATCATATAATTGGTACGGCAGGGCATATTGATCACGGTAAAACTACCTTGATTAAGGCACTGACTGGTATAGAAACCGATAGGTTAAAAGAAGAAAAAAAGCGTGGCATCACAATAGAACTTGGTTTTGCTTATATTGATGCGCCTGATGGCGAGAAAATTGGCATCGTCGATGTTCCTGGTCACGAGAAATTTATTAAAAATATGCTAGCGGGTGCAGGTGGCGTCGATATGGTAATGCTAGTTATTGCAGCCGATGAGGGCGTGATGCCACAGACAGAAGAACATCTTAATATTCTCTCTTTGCTCGGTGCAAAAGAAGGAATTTGTGTATTGACAAAAGCCGATATGGTAGAAGAAGATTGGCTAGAAATGGTCAAGGAAGACGTTAGAGAACAGCTACAAGGGAGTTTTCTTGAAAATGCGCCTTTATTAGCTGTATCAGCGCATACTGGTGAGGGCATAGACGCATTAAAACAAGAAATTTTTGATAAACTTGCTAATTTAGAAGAAAAAGTGGATAAAGAATCTTTCCGTTTACCTATTGATAGAGTGTTTACAATTAGTGGTTTTGGTACTGTCGTCACGGGTACACAAATTGATGGCAAACTTAGTGTTGGCGAAGAAGTTGAAATTTTCCCAACGGGCATAGTGACAAAAGTTAAGGGAATAGAAGTGCATAGTTCAGCAGTAGAATTTTCTGAGGCGGGACAACGAGTGGCAGTCAATCTCGCCAATGTTAAGAAAGAAGATTTAAAAAAGGGGAATGTCATTGCATCAGTGGGCGCCCTTACAACTTCCTATGTTATCGATGTGAAATTAAAACTATTAGATAATATTTCTAGGCCACTTCGTCATAGAAGTAGGATTCGCTTTTATTATGGCAGTGCCGAAGTCTTAGGTAGGGTTGCCTTAATAGAAGTGGACGAATTATCCGCTGGTACGGAAAGCTATTTACAACTTAGACTAGAAAAGCCCGTTTCCTTAAAAGTTGGGGATGCCTTTGTTGTTCGCTATTATTCGCCATTAGAAACTATTGGTGGCGGTGTCGTATTGGATATAAATCCAGCAAAACATAAGCGTTTCGATAGTGAGGCGTTGGAAGATTTAAGCCTACTAGCAGAAGGTAGCGAGCTGGAAAAATTAGAATTAATGCTTGAACGTTATAGTGAGAAGTTACCAACAGTAGAATTTTTAGCTAGCAATAGTGGTCGTATGATAAGTGATGTTAGCGCTAATATAGAGCAGCTATTAGAGGATGAATTGGCACTAGCAATAGGCAAAAATGCTTATATCCATACGTCTTATTTTCAGCAGTTAAAAACAAAGGCAGAAAGCATTCTTTCTGAATTTCATCGTAAGAATCCGCTTAAGGCGGGCATGCCAAAGCAGGAATTTAGACAAAAATTATTAGCGCATAGCGATATTAAAGTGACGGATTTATTTATTGAGTTATTGGCAAAACAAGATCTGATTAAATTAACGAATAATACCGTTGCTAGTAGTAATTTTAGTTTTGAATTAGGAAAGAAAGAGCAACAAGCAAAAGAGGATTTGGAAAAGGCGATTTTAGAAGGCGCTTTTACACCACCAACACAATTGGAATTGTTGCGTGAATTACCTAGTACTATTGATGGTAAAGCTTTGTTATTAATGTTAATAAAAGAAGGAATCGCAGTAATGCCTGATGATAGATTGGTTTATCATCAGGAATATATTATCAAGGCAAAGGAAATTATCAGCGATATTATAGCGAAGAATCAAAAAATAACTTTGGCAGAATTTCGCGATGCCATTGGTGCGAGCCGCAAATATGCCGTTGCTCTTTTAGAATATTTTGATAGCATTCGTTTCACGAAAAAAATTGATGATTATAGAGTTCTTTAAAGAATAAATTTAAGAAAGACTTTTTCTAGTGATAGAAGGAAGTCTTTTTTAATATGGTCTACATAATTAAAATAAATTAAATTCATATTAAAGAAATTTAATTTATTTGCCGATAATATAAAAAAATAATTGACATAATAATCTTATAAAAGAAATAAATTTTTTTGCGGCTAATATTAATAAAAAAACATAAAAAACAGGATTTTATTTCCGAATATTATGGAATATGTTTATTTGTTCATCAACGAACAACATTATATATATTTAAAATGATGTTAGTATTAGTTTAACTGTTTAGTTAAGTATTAAAAGCCGTGTCATTCAGAGGATGAGCTTTAGCGAAGATGTAGGAATCTTATGGCTTTTAATATTTAACCCGCGTTAAGATACCTACGTCACGATGTTATCCCCTGATCGCAAGCAAGCTTGTTGCTAGTGCACTGCATCCTGTCTGTATGACAACGCGGGTTGACTGAATAGTTACGATTTTTTATTGTTTTTAGCGTTAAGTCAACCCAATTATAGTAAGGAGGAAATTTGTATGGAAAAAAGAAATAATGGGCATAGTATAGGAAAAAAAGTTTTTACTATGATATTGTTATGTGTTTTATTAGCAATAGCAACAACTTCAGTTGTTTCAATTATACAACTTAAGAAAACCTCTAAATCGGATTTGAAAAATTTAGAAGAAAATGTAAAGTCAGATTACGATAAAATGATAACTTATGAAGTAGAATCACTAGTATCTATGCTTGATCCGATAAATAAAAGAATAGAAAATGGTGAACTATCAAAAGAAGAGGGTATGGATTTAGCAGCCGATATTATCAGAAATTCAAGATATGGTGAAAGTGGTTATTTCTGGGTCGATGATTTTGAGGGCAATAATGTCGTTTTATTGGGTTTGGATATTGAAGGAACGAATAGATTAGGTTTTAAAGACGCAAATGGTTATCCCGTAATGCAAGTAATGGTTGATTTAGTGAAATCTGAAGGTAGAGGTTTTATCGATTTTTGGTATCCTAAAAAAGGTGAAACGGAAGCTAGCCCTAAACGAGGCTACGTTATGGCGTATGAGCCGTTTAATTGGATTATAGGTACTGGTAATTATGTCGATGATTTAGAGACTATAGTAAGCACTCAGAGAACAAAAAATGAAAAGAATTTATATGATTCTTATATGTATTTGATTATTATTTCTGTTTTGATTATAATATTAAGTATTATAATATCAATAGTTTTTTCAAAAAAATTACAATTACAATTGAGCTCTATCAAAAATGCAATGGATAAAATTGCCGATTATAATCTTAATATCGAGGAAGAAAAAAGCACACTTTCTAAATTTAGTAATAAACAAGATGAAATTGGTAATATAATACATTCCATACTACGCTTGAATGAGAATTTAAGTACGATAGTAAGTAATATAACGGTTCATGCAGGCAATACAGCAGCTACGGCAGAAGAGCTTACAGCTACAGCACAGAATACGAATGAAATGGCAAGAGAAGTGGCCTCAGCAGTAGAAAATATTGCCGATGGTGCTACTGGACAAGCACAAGATACAGCTAGAGCTGCAGATGATGTTGAAAAAAATTCTAATGCTATTAGTGAAATGGTTGATATTTTAGAGGAATTAAAACTCGCTAATGCTAATATTGATGTAAAAAAAGATGAAGGTAAAGAGGCGCTTGATGGTTTAAATAAGTTAAGTGATGAAAATAAAGCAGAAGCAGGTTTTATCAATCAGATTATACTTGAAACAAATGAATCAGCTGAAAGTATTTCTAAGGCTTCAGAAATGATACAATCCATTGCAGATCAAACAAATCTTTTAGCGCTTAATGCCGCAATTGATATAGCATACTCAATTTAGGCGAAATTACAATTTAAAGAATAGGAATACACCAAACCCTTTTAAATACTGAATTTAGACCTAACACTTAAAGATGAATAAGTGTTTTTTTATTGC
>PDWI01004180.1_pt1 | contig 19596 bp, 28 predicted proteins | sample 1430891 | NCBI WGS metagenome assembly PDWI01 (sample SAMN01162508, study PRJNA174530) | Oral metagenome, whole genome shotgun sequencing project. | biome: Marine environment; feature: Marine mammal; material: Swab sample of the gingival sulcus; isolation source: swab sample of gingival sulcus...
TATTCTATCACTTCGTACACAATCAAACACCACCAAGAACAAGCAGACGGAAGTTATAAAGTCGTGGATGCAGACACGGTTTCGGAGTCTGGGAAAGTTGGGACTCCAATTACTGCAGATGTGAAAACGTATAAAAAATATATTTATGACAGTAGTATCTCGACGGCAAGTGGGACGCTCGAAGAGAGAAAAGCACTCGAACTTAATTTGAAGTATCGGCTGGATACAGATGAGGACGGAGTAGCGAATTTTGAGGATGACGACGATGATAATGACTGAGTACCTGACACAGACGATGCTTTCACTCTCGACCCAACCGAGACCAAAGATACCGACGGAAATGGTACAGGCGACAATGCTGATACGGATGATGATGGGGACGGAGTCGAAGATGCGACCGACAATTGTCCTTTGGTAGCAAATCCCGCACAGGAAAATATGGACCAAGACACATTTGGTGATGTCTGTGATGATGATATTGACGGCGACGGTGTTTCAAATACGCAAGAAAACACTGACGGCACAGACCCAAAAAATCCAGACAGTGATGGCGACGGCTACGACGATGGTACGGAGAAAACTCAAAATACCAATCCAAAAGATGCTACCGACAAGCCAGCCGACCTTGACGGCGATGGAAAGCCGGACAGCGAAGATGATGATATTGACGGGGACGGAGTTTTAAATGAAAAAGATGCTTTTCCAAAAGATAAAGATGAAAGCATAGATACGGACGACGATGGAATCGGAAATAATGCAGATACTGATGATGACGGAGACGGATTTAGCGATAAAGTAGAAATCGCAGAAGGAAGTAATCCACTCGACAAGAACGACACTCCGACTGATACCGACGGCGACAAAATCCCAGACAGCACTGATACTGATGATGATGGAGACGGATTTAGTGATGAAATCGAGACAGCAGTTGGGACAGATCCTTTAGATAAAAATAGTGTACCAGTAGACACTGACGGAGATGGAACCCCTGATAAACTCGATAACGATGATGACAATGACGGTGTCAAAGATACAGAGGATGCTTTCCCACTCGACCCAACCGAGACCAAAGATACCGATGGTGACGGAGTCGGTGATAATGCAGATACTGATGATGACGGGGACGGAGTCGATGACAAAGATGATACTTTTCCTCTTGACCCAAATGAAACGACCGACACTGATGGTGATGGAATCGGCGACAATGCTGACACGGACGACGACGGAGATGGAATTAGCGACACTGATGAAGAAAAACTTGGCACAGATTCAAAAAATAAAAATGATACACCCGTAGACACTGACAGCGACGGTATTCCTGATGCGCTTGATGACGATGATGACAATGACGGTATCAAAGATGGAGACGATGCTTTTCCTCTCGATAGAAACGAAAGTAAAGACACCGACGGAGACGGAGTCGGCGACAATGCTGACACCAAAGATGACAGAAAAACTTCTGGACCTGGTGGAGGATATTCTCAGCCAAGTGGTACGGTAAGTACGCCGATTGCGACGAAGACTGACACCAGTGGGACGACGACTGTTACTCCGGTAGAAAAAGATGATACTAAAAAATCTTCTATTTCGGAAAATGAAGAGACAACAAAAAACAATCTTATTGATACTTCTTCTGAAAATACCAAAAAAGAAGTAAAAAGAGATACCACACTCAATGATATGTGGAATAATACACTCGGAGTCAATGCGACAAGTAGTGTCAAAGGCGCTATTTTTGATTCTCAATGTGAAAGTCTTGTAAAAAATCTGGAAGATTTGAAAACACGAGCCTTGTACCGAAAATTCTTTATCTCAAATACAAGTGATGAGTATGTAAATCAAGATATTACTTTTGGTCAATTTAAAAGGGTTCTTGAAAAATACGAGACACTTCTTAAAGAGACTCCGACTGGGGAGCAAAGTGTCACCAGTATTCTCTCGACAATTCGAAAAGGGATGAATAGCAAGGTAGAAAGAGAAATTGCGATGAAGGTATTCGTCGAGTATCTCAAAAAACGATACACAAAAATAGAAACAGAAAAAACAGAAAATTCTTCTTTTGCGGATGTGAGTGCAAACTCATCTTTTGCTCCACACATCGAGCAAGCCTACAAACTCTGTCTTGTCCACGGACGAAAAACCCGAGACGGACAACCAGAAGATGGAAGCGGAGTACGAGTTTTTGAGCCTACCAGTTATATCACCATTGCTGAGACGATTAAGGTTTTGGTGAATATGGGAAATGCTTGGGATGGGATTGAGTGGTAAACACTCAATTCGTCATCGCGAGCGGAGTGAAACGGAGCGTGGCAATATCAGAGATTGCCACGCCTACGGCTCGCAATGACTACTTCTGCATTTCTAAAAAACGAAAACCTGTACAAAATGGGGTTTGGGGACAAATACTGCCAAGAGATTTTTTACCTTTAAAAAATAAATAAAAAGTGAAAAAAATCGATGAGCGATAATGAAAATCAGTTATTAAAAGATGAAGCGTAAAGCGAGTACAAGCGAGTTTATTTGACCCCAAGACTTTTGTTTCTTTTGGTCACAAAAGAAAGGAGAGAATCTGTATTAATTTAAGAGGAAGATCCTGAATCAAGTTCAGGATGACAAAAATTAAAAACATTCTTCTACTTTTCACCCAGATTCCCGCCTGCGCGGGAATGACATCAGCCTTTTCATCATTGCGAAGGAGCGAGGCACGAGTGGCGTGACAATTTATGGTTAGAGAATTGTCGCGTGATTCGTGCCTCGTTTTTTTATTTTGTTATTTCTCATTTTGAGTTTTTCAAATCTTCCTGAAATTTTCTCTTGAATTTTTTTGAAAAAGTCGTATACTTTACGCACAACTATAATTTATAAATATGGCTGAACAAAACCCAACTGGTGAAACTGGACAAAATCCACAAACACCGCCAACACCACCTCGCCCAAAAACTTCAAATGAAGCGATTTTTCAGCGGTTTCTCGTACATCCAATCACTCAATTTGACGAGCGAGTTTTTATGGATTTACTCGAACACTCGCTTTCGCTTTCGACTTTTGAAAAAAAGCGTGTTGTAGACTCTATCCCGACGCTTTCCCAATTGCAAATCGACGAGTTAACAAAAGTATTTGAAGATGAGCGTATCGAGTTTCGAAAACTTATCGATAGCGAAGGGGAAATCATAAAAGGACTCGTCGTCAAGGCTCAAAACGAATGGGAACAACTCAAAGATATCTACGCGGAAGAAGAAAAATCACAAGCACAAAGCCAAAAAGATGCTCAAAAAGCCGATGAAATCAAAAAAAATCTCTGACTCTAAAAGAATATGTACGCGGATATTGTTCCTCTTGGAAATTCTTTTGATACCAAAGCCCTCACATATTTTGTGGGGGCTATTTTTCGTGAGGAGATAAAACCCTGATGTCTCGTACAAATTCCTGTCGGAAAAAAAGAGGATTTTGGGATTGTCGTCGCGCTGACAGATAATTTGCCAGAAATAAAAAAAGATACTGAAATTAAGGAAATTATCTCACTTGAAAATCCGACACCACTGCTCTGCGAATACCAAATCGAACTCATCCGAATGATATCTGGAAAATATCTTCTCCCTATCCACAAAATCGCTGGCATTTTTTTATCAAGAATGCTTTTACGAAGATTGGAGAAATATAATTTTCCACTAGAAAACACCAATAAAACCACAGAAAAAAAGAAAAATCTATACGAATGAATTATAGCGAAAAATACTATAATCGATGCTTCTCACATTTTACCGTATCTCCAAGATGGTACAGTGATTATCGTGCCAGATGATATTTTTTTGTTTCAGATGCAAAAATCACTCGAAGACACCTCTGATAAAATCGCATATTTTTTTGATGATATGACCGATACAAAAAAGGCGCAGTTTTGGATAGACACCTACAATAAAAAATCTCAAATTATTATTTGAACTCGGCGGATTTTGTATTATAATCTTTGGCAGTACAAACATATCGTCTACCTCGAAGATGCTTTTGTAAATAAATATTTTCACTATCCAATCCATATTCAATACCTCGATATTTTGGCTTATATATCATCATACGGACACTTTGATATTTCGATTTTGACATCAATACCAAAACTTACAACACTCGCAAATTTTCGCCACTTTACTTGGAAAAACCTTTAAATTATGAAACAAAAATTTTCGCTCTCACTTTTTTTTACCCGACTCCTTCGCTACTTTCAAAAACTCGACAGAATCGCTATTGTCTGGTATTTTATCGTGATTGCAGCCATTATTATGCTCTCAGTGTCATTTTCTTTTACGGTTTTTCAGCACGATTATTTCAAGCAAAAAGCGGATGCACAACAGAAAAAAACTATCAAAAATCCGATTTCTCGTGGGACGATTAAGTCTTCTGAAAAATCGCTCGCAGGAATTATCGGTGTATCGATGAATCTCGGAACTATCGCAGTAGACCCTTCTCAAGAAGGTTCAAAAGAAAAACTTTTGGATTTTTTAGGTGATGTGATTATCGAGGAATTTTGCTCACAAAATACCAATGCCGAATGTATAGAAAATATCTCTAATTATACGAGAGGTGGCATAGAAAACCAAAATGGACTGACTAAAAATATTCTCAAAAAAAATGTCATCGGGTATCTCAAAAATAAAATGGAAACACCGATTGAATCAGTACTTTTAAAGGCCGACCTCAATGATGTACAAGTAGAAAAAATAAACTCTTGGAATGAAAATTCTCTTTTCTTCGTCGTCAATAATCTCTATGTAAATCCAACAAAGGTAAAGAATAAGGACGATTTGGCAAAAAAATTGTGATCACTTTTTGGTAGTGATCTTGATTCTTGGAAGAAAAAACTATCAATCCGAAAAAAACAGCACTTAGAAATTTTACGAAAGATGAATATCGGAACGAAAGATCTTATCGACACTCGCCTCCAAGAAAATGAGGAACTCGTCAAAAATATGCTCAAAAAAGAACTCAAAGGTGTGACGAATACAACTGAAAAAATACAAGTAAGAGCGGATGTAATGAAAACCTATGATTTCACACAATTTATCAAAATGGAGGATAGTCTTGTACGCTATTACCCAGAAGGGAAATCACTCGGACAAATCACTGGTTTTGTCGATAATAGTGGGGTTGGAAGATATGGAATCGAGGGATATTTTGAAGAGGATTTACAAAAAGAAAGTCCAACTCAAATCATCACAAAAGATACAGAAGGACGACCCATCAAAGACTACGCCTCAGGGAGTCTGCTAGCGACAAAAAGCGGTGTCGACATCACACTCACAATTGATAGAAATATCCAAAAAGAACTTTCAAAACGACTCGAAACCTTTGTAAAAAGATTTCGAGCCAATCAAGGAAGTGTCATTGTTATGGACCCAAAAACTGGTGCTATTACCGCTATGGTAAACTATCCAGACTACGACCCAAATAATTTTACTGATGTCTATGAGTTGGAGCCAGTGCTCTACTCACGTTACAAAAATCCAGCCTTTGACCTTTTTGGCTATCCACTTTTTGTGATTGATTCTCAAAAAGGAGACATTGCTACAAATATTGAAGGAAAACGAGTAAAAATCCGGGAAGCAACACAATCAGAAATAGGAAATTTTGCTATCCAAAAGTATAAATATAAAAATGGATACGGTGTCGGAAATTATAAAAATGATGTCATCGCTGCCCTTTATGAGCCGGGTTCTGTTTTCAAGCCAATTACGGTCGCTATCGGAATAGACGCCGGTGAAATCAAGCCAAACGATACTTATTTTGATAGAAATAAGGTCGAACTCAGATACGGAAATGGACATAAAGACACTATCCGAAATCTTGCTCGCAGCAAATGTGGTGGATGGCACACCTATCAAAATGCACTCTCTTGGTCGTGTAATGTAGGGATGGTCAATATTATTCAAAAAATTGGGCGACGCGTTTTTGAGGATTATATCTATAAATTTGGATTTTGAGCGAAAAGTAATTTAGAACTTGGAGGCGAAGTATTTTCTCAAATTCCGTCACGAGATAAGTGGTCTCAAATGCGATTTTTTACTATGTCATTTGGACAAGGAATCAGTGCAAATATGGTGCAAATGGCAGCAGCATATAGTGTCCTTGCAAATGGTGGTGTCTATATGCAACCATATATCATAGAATCTACAAAATACCCAGACGGACGAAAGATTAAAAGTGTCCCCCATCCACTACGACGAGTCATATCAGAAGAAACCTCAAAAACTATCACTGCAATGCTCGTAAAATGAGTCCAGCGATGATTTGCTGAGGCTGGTGGAGTTGCAGGATATGCTGTCACTGGAAAGACTGGTACTTCGCAAATTCCTTATAAAGGAACTTATGAAAATATTTATTTTCATCAAGAAATTGGACATACGACCACTTCTTTTGGTGGATATGCCCCAGCCTACAATCCAAAATTTGTAATGATTGTCCGACTCGTACGACCACGCACCAATCAATACGCTGAAAAAACTGCCTCTGCAATGTTTTCAAATATGGCGGAATATTTATTGAAATATTATAAAGTGCCAAGGAAATAGGAAACTACTTCTTCTCAAAAAAACCCGCTCGCATATACCACTGCCATTTTTTATAAGTGTCATACGGAAAATCAAGACTCACCGCAGTACCGATATTTGTCGGTACTATTTTTTTGCCAAATTTCGCATCAAAAATACAGTCCATATTTTTTTGGCATCACTTCCCTCACCAGTACTGGTCAAAGAGAAAATTTCCGAGGCTATAAAAAATATACTTGCCTTTGTACTTTTCAACTTCGCCAAAAATATGTGAGTGTCCACCAATGACGACAGTCGCTCAATTGTCTACAAGCGTATGTCAAAGTTCTCGCTGATACTCTGTTGGTGCAACCTTATATTCTCTTCCCCAGTGGAGTAAAACAATTTTGTAGTTACATTTTTCTGCATTCATTTCTTTGACATCGTCGACACTCTGAGAAAGTTTATTGACATACCACATCGTCTGTGTTTTTGTGTCAAGCCACGAGCGTCCGTCATAGGAATAGGCTCAAAAACAATATTTTTTCCCAGATTTTTCGAGAGAAATAAATTTTTTTCGTATTTTTTTACTGACACCAGTATAGTAAATTTTATTTTTTTCAAGCGTTTCAATTGTTTTTTCAAGTCCAACAAATCCCCGATTCATAATATGATTATTTGCCAGCGAAACTACCATTGTACTGTCTCATTTTAACCAATTGAGAATTTTCGCATTATTTGGATTCGCTCAAAAAATAAAAGTCGCCTGATTTCTATCCTTGTCTGGAAGAGAAAAAGGCGACTCTAAATTAAGTAAGATAAAATCTTTTTTAGTAGCAGAATAAAACGGATTATAATTTCTTGCGAAGTTTTGCAATCAGTAAATTTTGAAGTTTGCTCCGACACCACGGGAGAGCATTATATCTCCACCAGCATAAATCTTTGGGGATACATTTGGTGAATACCCAATATGAATCAAAAATGAGAGAAAAAATGAAAGCATAATGTTTTATAAAAAAATTTATTTCAAGTCTTTCCAATTATCGATTTTAAAAATATTTTTGTGAGTTTCACTACGATTTTTGTTCCACGGTTTTTTAAGGAGGATTGCTTGTATATCATTTTCTGCACAATCAAGTGCATTTTCGATACTATCATCGATGAGTAGTGTCGCACCAATTTCTTCACAAATTTCTGATTTTTTGCGATGATTTTCAGTAAAGTGATCCGCAAAATAAATTTCTGTAAAAATATTTGGAAAGTGTTTTTGAATATATTTTTGAGTGTATTCCCTGAGATCAGAATGACGCGCTGTGACAACATGAAGTTCCTTGCCTGCCTTTTTAAGCATTTTCAAAATTTCAAGCGCTCAATCAACTCGTGGCATAGCAAGTAAATTTAAATCTTTTACAAAAGTTGACATAAAAAACTCTATAACATCACTGCGCTCAATCTCATCAGAAATATTGACAAAATAAAAATTTGAAACTTCTTCAATTGAAGAAAACATTTTGGGGATTTTTCCGCTTGCATTTGCAAGTCCAAAAGCAATTGTCTCCGAGAGAACCTCGTCACAATCTACTGCAATCACTTGATGATTTTTAAAAATTTCGTGCATAAAAATGAAAATTATACGGTGATTATACGAATTTTTTTATTTTGAGCAAGTATTTTAGGGTTTGGAGGATTTTTATATGTATGTATCCTAATTTTATACCAAATTATAATATTCTTTCAATTCTCTTTCTGTTAATTTTACTACATCCTTCATAGTGTATCCAAGTAAAGTAACTCACTTTTCTACATTTACACTATCAAACGATTCAATTTCTACAAAAGTTGGCACACCTTCATATGTATCTATATCGAAACAAATAGTGTCTAATAAATAACTTTCTCTATATTTTTTTGAATATCCATATTCTGAAAATCAAATAGACAACAAAATTTTTTTTATAACTTCAATATCTCATATACTGGTTTCAAATTCCTGATTTGCAATTCAAAAACTGTGAGATATAGGGATTTTATAATTTATATTACTTCATTTTCCTGTGTTTCTCAATCGTATTTTTTGTCATTTCGAATTTTTAAAGAAAAATGCTTCTATGTGACCTGAATATTTTAAAATTGCTCCATTTTCTTTTAAAATAGAAATCACTTTTTCTTTATCTATTTCTAAGATTTTTACTTCTATTTCTTTCATAAAAAAATATTAATATGTAAATTTTTTCATCCAAGTATACAATTTCCAACTTAGCTTATTTTCAAAATCTGATTTTAAAAACTCTATTTCTGTGATTCAGCGAAGTTTTATTTTCATAAAAATGAAAATAAAACTTTAAAATACCTTTTACAAAAACGTAAAAGGTATTTTAAAGTTCAAGAAACGTGGTGGGCCTGGCTGGATTTGAACCAGCGACCAATCGGTTATGAGCCGACTGCTCTAACCACTGAGCTACAGGCCCGAATTTTACTTAAAAAATTGTCTATCTTAAAATAATGGCGGTGAGTGAGGGATTCGAACCCTCGCGGCACCTTGCGGCACCCTACAGCTTTAGCAAAGCCGCCTCTTCAGCCTCTTGAGTAACCCACCAAAAGATACCTTCCAAAAGAGGAAGTGTATCCGATTATAGAAAAATAATGAAAAAAAGCAAATTTTTCTTATAAAAATTTTTACAATTAGTGTGCAATAACAACGATTTTTGGTTCCTTACCAGTTTCATGGAGCATTACATCACACATTTTTTTCTCTGCAAAATACGCAAAATCGTCAGCACTTTTAAATCGAGAAACATCCTTGAGAATAGCAAAAATTCTGTGGTCAAGTGCTTTTTTCAGTCATGGAACATGTGCCACTGCTGGGAGTCCAACGGTCGAATATTTGACCACATATTGCTTGGCTTTTTTAGAAATCGTGACGACAAGTACTCCCTGCGAAGAAATTTGTAGACGATCATGGAGTTCTTTTGGACCCGTATACCCCACCATACGACCATCAATTGTCTTTAATTCGTGTGGAGCATACTGATCAGTTTCCCGCATCTCATCCTTCGTAAATTCAAGAAGTTTTCCATTTCGCAAAATCGGCACTTTTTTCTTGTCATATCCGAGCTCGTAAGCATTTCTCGCATTTCCACGGAGCATATGTGGATACCCGTAAATCGGAATGTAATATTCTGGTTTTGTAAGAGAAATCATTTTCTTTGTATCTTCTGATTTCGCGTGTCCTCCAGCGTGAATTTCTGATTCTCGATAGTGGTGGATTTTTGCACCTTGCTGAGAAATGAGGTCAAAAAGTTGTTGGACAGAACGCTCATTTCCCGGAATAACTGACGATGAAAAAATAATCGTATCAGTTGATTTCAAGGTGGTGTCTCGTGATTCTCCAGTAACAATTCGCATCAAAGCCGCATAACGCTCTCCTTGCGCCCCCGTACAACAAATTGTCACCTGATCATCAGGGAGTTGTGCCGCATCTTCCATAGAAATAATCGTCCCTGGTTTTGGTCGGACATATCCGAGTTTCATTGCAATTTCGATATAATTATTCATAGAACGACCGAGAAGAACTACTTTTCGTCCAAATTTTTCAGAAGTCGAAATAATCAACATTACACGGTCAATAATCGACGAGAAAGTCGCTGTAATCACTCGATTTTTAGTCGTTTTAAAAATTTCTTCCATAGAATGAATAACTTCTGATTCTGAAATCGACGACCCAATCAGATGAGCATTGGTCGAGTCAGAGAAAAGCCCTCGCACTCCGCGTTTTCCAATGTTTTCGAGCCAATCATAGTTGGTTGAAGGACGATATGGAAGTGGATTGCTATCAAATTTCCAGTCCCCAGTGTGAACAAATCGTCCTACCGGTGTCTCGATAAGAAACCCGGCTGAATCTGGAATTGAGTGATCAACTACAAAAGGTGTGATTTGAAAATGCTTTCCCATTTGAGAAGGCTCGTAAACTTTATACTCGTGCAGTTTTGTAAGTTCTGCCTTCATATCACCTTGTTTGAGTTTGATAAGTTCGTAAGCCATTGGCGTCGCATAAATCGGTACATCTCGTCCGATTTGCTCCATAAGGAAAAACACTCCTCCAATATGATCGATATGTCCGTGTGTAATACAAACTCCGGTGATTTTTTTATTTTTACAATACGAGAGATCTGGAATTGAAGCATTGATACCGAGTTGGTATTGGTCAGCGAACTGGATTCCCATATCTACGATAATGAGTTCGTCTTCGTATTCAAAACCCATACAATTGAGTCCAACCTGCTCTACACCTCCAAAAGGAATCACACGAAGTGTTCATTTTTCGAGTGGCCGCACTTTCTTTTCTGGTATGTGAATATGTTTTGCGAGTGCCTGTCCTGGCGTCAAAAATGGAAATGATTTTCGTGGTCGAAAACTATCTTGAAAAATAAAAGAATCCCCTGCTTGTAAATTTTGTCGAGGTGCTGGTTTTCGATCGTGAAAATTTCGGAAGTTTCGTTTTTTTTGTCCACCACTTTTCTGTGAACTGTGTGGTTTATTTGATTTATTTGAGTGTCTCATAAAAATTAAAAGTTAAAAAGTAAGTTTTAATATCTTGTTTTTGTATCGATAATCACTGGCATCACAACTGGTGTTCGTCCCGTCAAAACATAGGCATATTTTGTGATTTCCTTTTTGAGTTTTTGGACGAGTTGTCCACACTCGATATCTGGCTCATTTGAGCGAATCTGTTCATAACTCATACGAATTGCCTTGACGAGTTCTTTGTGAATATTCATCACTTCATGACGGTGGACAAATCCACGAGAATCAATAAAAATATGTCCTTGGATGGTTTTTAAATTAATATCTTCTTGAAGAGTGAAAAGTACAACTCCTCATTGAGAGAGAAGTTCTCTATCTTTTAAGACATACCCTGCCTGCACTCCGATAGAATTTGCATCAACATAAAATGCATCGAAAGTGAATTTCATTTTTTGATTTTTCACGCTTTTTCCATCAAAAGTGATAATATCTCCGGCAACAAAATTTTGGTCATTTACTATGACCTCACCAGTAGAAGCAAAAGAAAAAGTGTATGTCGGCTCAAAAGTTTTCGCAGAAATGTGCTCTGTACCAGAATATGGATATGCAAAAATTTGCGAATTAAATTGGAGACAAAAATGCTTTGAATCTTTTGTGATACCAGAAGTGATTCCGGCTATTTTTTGGGTTTCATTTTCATTTCCAAGAATTTCAAAAAATCGACACTTTTCGAGAATTTTTGCATCTTTTATATTATTGCGAATATATGCAATATTCTTACGAGTCGTGTAGATATGCGGAAAATCAAGGACTGGAAGTGTGATTTCGAGGAGTGCTATATTGATAGTCTCCTCAAGAATAATCCATGCTTGAATTGAGTCTTTTTCTGAAAATGGCAATCGCATATCTGGAAACGATGCATAAGTTTTTCCAGAAATCTCTATCTCTGAAAATCCTGTCCCGAGTAAAATTGTCGTATTTTCTTTCTTAATAAGAAAACTCGGATTTGTAAAATTTGCTGGTGCAGAAATACAGATTTGTCGCACAATTTCTTTGTTGTCCTCTGCTATCAAAAAAGAGGGTTTCATATTTTTGAGGAGTTCTCGAAGCGAATTTTCTGGATTTTGAATCACACTAAAAGTAAGGTCTTGTTTTGCAAGTGGAACTGTTTTTTTTGTATTTGATTGGCGTGATGCAGAAAAATCAGTATCTGGATTTTTTGTATTTCCTCCAAACTGAATATCATCACTTTCTTCAAAAAATGAAGCCGTCATAAATATGATAAAAATAAAATATAAATACTTTGTTTTAAAGATTTTACACAAAAAATAAATGCTTTTTCCAAAAAATATTTTCTTGAAAAGAGGAAATTTTTGATAAAATATGAATGCTCACAAAGAATATCTTGATGCCTTTTTTAAAAAAGTATATTACTGAAAAAGATAAAAAATTGTGAAAAATTTCCTAAGGAATGTGAATAGCGGTTTATCGTGAAAAACCTTTTCAAAACAAACAAGTAGCCACAAAAATATATACTCTCAAACAGAGATTTGCAAGAGAGTATATGATTTTTTAGAGAAAAAGCAAATAAAATTTTAAAATATAATGCAAATTATTATTGAGACTATGAACCAAGTCCATAAATAAAGTCCACAATAATACCAACAAGTGGGAATGCGGTGATAAGGAGCACAAGCCCAATAAGTGCATAAATAGCAATATTTTTCGCAGTCGTAATTTTTGACTCGTCGCCGTATGCAATCGTATACATTATACCAGACATTACAAGGGCACCAATAGCAAAGAGTGCTCCATAAGCAATGAGGGTTTCTGCTACTCATTTTACATAAGCCTTGGCGCTTGTAATGTCATTTCCTCCTTTATCGACCTTTACGGACCCCTCTGATTGACATTTTTTTAAAACTTCTTTAATATCACTACCACCTTGTGGAGAAATGACACAGTCCTTATGTCCAGCAAAAGCAAATTGAGTCCCGAAAAAAAGAAGTAAAAAAATTGATAGAATTTTCATTTTCATAATTTGTACAGATAAAAAATTAAAGTTGAAGTGTCGAGATGATAGAGATAATCGCGTAAGAAAGCAAGATAAAGATAATTGCTACGATACTGTATACCACTCCTGTCCACGCTTGTTTCATTTTAGCTTTGTCACCGTCAGCAGTGAAGAGTTCATAAGCAATCCAGAGTGCTGACCCCACAACGACTACTGGCAAAACTGTGTAGAGTAAAAATTCTTGGATAAAACTCAAAAGACTTTCAACAGTCTTTCCTCCATTCTCAGCATTTCCAACTTTCAAACTTCCTTTTGGCATATCCTCTTGTTTAAAACCAATATCACCAGATCCAAAAGCAAAAACGGACGATATAAAGCTTGTAAATAAAGCAAAAAAAGTGAATAAAAATTTCATAATCATTTTATTAAAAAATAAGAGATGTGGCTTCTGAAAAATCAAGCCGAGTAATAACATTTACAATCAAATAAGCACCGGCAGAAATAGCAAATCCAATAATTGCATACACAGCAATCTTTTGGGCTTTTTTAAATTTATCTTCTTTTCCAACCGAGACAATCATCATAATCGCTGCAACCGTGATAGCAATAATCGACAAAATCGCTGCAAATCCAATCAAGCTCTTGATAAGCTCTGCAATTCACTGACCTGGGTCAGCTTTTTCATTGATTTGTGGTAATAATCTTGTTGGTGAAATTACTTTAATATTGCTTTTTTTATCTGAATCTGCAAAGACTTGTAAATCAGAAAATGATAAAAAAGTAAGATATGAGACAAGTGTGTAAAATATTTTTTTCATGGTAAATATTTAAGAAAAAATAGGATTTTTATTATTTAAAGAAGGAAGCAATGATTTTGATAATTCAAAGAGAAAAGAAAGCAACAAGAATTGCTATAAGATTCCATTTAATGATAACTTTTGCTTTACCGACCATATCTGACTGTCCAGCAGAAAAGATATAAAAATACCCCGCTATCAACAGTGCAACGCCAGCAAGAATCGGAATCGTAAAAAGGAGAATGTCCGCGATATTTCCAAGTATATGAGTTAATGCCTGTTCTCATCATGGAATGTTTGTTGTAGCGCCTTTACGATCTCATTGTAGCGGATCGATATCTTTTACATCAATAGTATAAGTTTCAGAATTCAAATTGGCATCTGCAAAAACTGACGCGGAAGCCCCTATAAAAAAAGCGATACCAATCATCAAAAATCGAGAAAGTGTGTGAAAAATTTTCATATATAAAATTAAAGTTCCCTCTTATCATATCATATTTTTTACAAAAAAGCAAACAAAAAGTGCAAGATTATTTGCAAAAAAGAATTTTTTTTCTATAATAGGCTCATATTTTCTCTATTTTACTCTTATGACTTATCTTATCAGCGGTATTTCTATCGCACTTATCACGCTTATCATGCTCCAAGCAAAAGGAAATGGACTCTCTATCGTCCCTGGGAGCGAAGACTTTGGAAAATTTGAAAAACGAGGAGCAGAAAAAGTGGTACACAATATCACTATCGCTCTTATAGTGGCTTTTATCGTGATTGCACTTTATATCTATCTTGTACGATAATCCCCTTTCATTTCGAAAATACATTTCAATAATTTCAATCTATTATGAAATCACTTGCTGACTTTAAAAGGTACATACTCATATTGAGTGGTATACTTTTTTTAGTATTTTTTATTCATCTCATCGGGACATATATCTACTCTGGTGGTAAATTTATTGGTATCTATAAATGAAGTATCAGCATCGGACTTATTGGAAAATCACCAGACTTAAAAAATCCTTTTGATTTTTGAATATCTTCACAAGACAATCTCGTCTATGATTTTTTATTTCGGTCGCTCATCACTTATAATCCGCACAAAAAACTCTACGAAGGAGATTTGGCGCAATGTGATTTGACTGCTCTTAAAAAAGTCACCTGTACGCTCAAAAAAAATGCTATCTGGTCAGATAATACTTCTATAAAAGTTGAAGATATTATTGCTACATTCACAGCTTTTGGAGAAAAGAGTAAAAATCCTGCTATAAAAAAATTTCTCGAAGGAGTTAAAATCGAAAAAACTGGAGAGTGACAAGTTATCTTTTCAAGTCCGAAAGATAATCCATTGATGATAGAAATCCTCAAATATCCTATCGTACGCAGTGATATGATTGATCAAATAAAAAATGATCGCCTCAAAATCGAAAATTACATTTCTTCTGGACCTTTCCTTTATAAGGAAACAGTTGATGATGATACTTATAAATTTCAAAGAGTAACTTTTGTAAAAAATCCAAACTACACCGGAACACGGTGGCTAGAAAAACTGCATTTTAAATTTTTTACAGACACAACTTCACTCGAGAGAGCCATTGATACTTTGACAGTGGTTATTCCACCAAAACTTCAAGAAAACATTAATGTCGGTCCACGATTTGATGCTATTAAATATGGGAAAAAATATGAGGTTTTTGGGGTTTTTTTCAAAGATAAAGCCTTTCCAAAAAATATCCAGAAAATTATTCATGCTTACCTTTATAATGCACTCTATAAATATAAAATAGAAAATAAGAATCATCAAAAAATCACTGGACTTCTCGATGCAAAAAATCATCAAAATCTCGAAATCAAAACTGATATACAAACAACAATGAAAGCCAATGGTTACAAAACAAAACAAATACTCCGAGAAGAAGCCGAAAAAATGAGTACTGATTTTAGTGGGGCTGTACAGTATGAAAAACTAAAATATTTTACCAATGGCGGTGGACAAGCGATTTTCTATAGCAAAACACCAGAGAAGGCTGTCCGGCTGACTGGAAAAATCCCAACCAACATTACAGCTGTAAAAATTAATGACTATCGACTTCAGGAGTATAAAAGATGAAGTGGAAAATTTATTTATAAAGCCTCACTTGAAAATACTGCTCTTAAAGAATGAAAAAACCTCTTTCATCTCACGCTTTTCCGAGAAGGAAAAGAGGCTCTCAAAGAAACCCTTACCCTCTACTATACTCAAAATCCAGAAAAAATGAAACAATTTCAAGAGGAAGTAAGAAAAAATTATATCGCATCTCAGAACACTCCAGAAAATAAGAAAAAACGAGAAGAGGAAAAACAGGAAAAAATCAAAAAAATTAATGCTCTTAAAGACGGAGTTTACTATGATGCAAACGGAAATATATTTACTGTAAAAATTGCTTTTGTACCTGGAGTACTGGATGAATATATGGAGTTTATAAAAACTACACTCAACCAAATGTCTATTCAAGTAAAAATCATTCCGCTTGAAGGAGAAATGATTAGTAAAATTTTACAAGAAAATAAAAAACCATACGACATCATTTTGATTGGCCTCGAACCTCCGACGAGTCGAAACAAAATTTTACAAAACTTTTTAAGTGATCAGGCTGACCAAGGTGTCAATTTTGGAAATACAAAGAATAAAGAACTTGACCTCTTAATTCATAAATTTCATATTACAACAGATGAAAAACAGAACCAAGAAATCGTGCAAAAAATCGAAACTTTCCTTTCTGAAAAATCATTGTTTATTCCTTTTGCTCAGCCACTGCACACTTTTTATATAGATAAAAATATCAAAGGTCTTACGATGGCAAAAGAAGTCCAAAGCAAAGAAACTTTTTCAGATATTCTGAGCATTGTCAGTATACAAGACCGATATGAACTTAATCTCAAAGAAAAATCTGTTTCTGGATTCTTCGACTGGATTTACAAGAATTTTCAAAGTTAATAATTTTAAAAAAATCAATGAAAGAAAGTAGCATCATAAACGCTTGGAATCTTGTCACAAAATTTCACTCACTCAAAAAAGTCAATTTTATTCCGTCACTTTTTGGAAGTGCTTGGTTTTTATTGGTGCTCTTTTACCAGGTAGTATTTGCGCTTGTGTATCTTTTTCACTGGCAAGACGAAGCACTCAAACTCATTATCGATTTTCTTCACAATGAATATGTCGTCGCTGTGGTTATTACCGTAGGGATTATATTTTTTGGTTTTGCGATTTTACATGCTGTTGCAATCGGAGGAATCATAGAGATGATGAATAGTTATAAAAAAAATCATGAGGATTTACTGCATCGGTCATGGCAAGGTGTCTTTGACGGGCTCGCTCACTTTCTCCCAATTTTTGAAGTCCAAAATATGACAGCAATTTTTCATCCCGTGACGATTGTGACTTTTTATATTTTTCTTCTGCGAGTTTTTGGAAATGAGTTTTTTTGGCTGATTACGATTATTATGACGATTTATCTGCTCTTTTCCCTCTTGATAAATGTATTTATCGCCTACGCTCCTTTTTGTATCGTTCTCGAAAATAAAAAAGGAATCGAGTCACTTTCTGCCTCGACTGAACTCGCTTTTCAAAATATTGGAATCACTTTTAAACTCTATTTCACTAATTTTCTTCTCTACTTCCGAGTTTTATTTATTGGCGGAGTCTTTCTTTTATTGCCTTTTGTCGTGATCACAGGGCTGACATTTTTTACAGTCACTGTCACCAAAATTACCTTTCTTGTTGTGCTCGGAGTCATTTCTGTTTTTCTCTTTGTTCTCATTACACATCTCAACTCTACTCTCGAAATCTTTGTCTATGCGCTCTGGCACGAGGCCTATCTCACTTGCAAAGAAAATGACGCACGACGAAAAATAGAATCTTAAATTATTTTTTACTATTATTCTACGTTTCTCTTAAAAATTATATTTTTGTCATCCTGAACTTGATTCAGGATTTCAGAGTTATTTTTAAACATTCTGAATACACCAGGGCAGCCTCTCTTTTGCAAATGCAAAATTCGCCTTCCACAAGTTTAGAATAACAGAGTTCAAAATGGCAGCAAGAAGAGTTTGATTATTTTATTTCGTACACATAAATAAAATCCTTGCTTTTTGTGGGGATTTTTTTAATTGGTTCAACACTAGCGAGTTTAAAACTATTGCTATAAAAAAGGGTTCCAGGTTTGCATTCTTTTTGCATTTTTTTCCAGATTTTCCCCATTAAATATGGGAGCATATAAGTATAGATAACTTCGTATTTTCAAAAATCTTCCTTGAAAAAATCCATTTTTTTGACTTCAAAATTTCTCTGATTTTTTTCTTTTTTTTCGAGGGAAAGATTAAATGGATGTGGAGAATTTTCTATACCCGTAATGGAAATCCCGTGATTTTTTCCATATTTTTTTTCGAGGTGGATTTCGAGTGCTTCGAGGACTTTGCCATCACCAGAGCCGAGATCGAGAAAATGTTGTCATTTTTTTATGTCTATATTTTCGATGATAAAGTCAATCTTTTGGTCGCTCGTTGGTACAAAAGGGACTCCATATCCAAAAATCATCTGATAAATCTCCCGTCGAGTCAGGTAAATAAAAAGCACTAAAACACCAATCAAAAACACAATAAATCCCGGTGTATGATAAAAATCTTGCATATGAAAAAAATTAGATATAAAAAAGTATATACTATTTTGAGAGAAAAAGCAAGAAATAAATTGATTTTTAAAAAATTTTTAATATCCTAGAAAGGATAAAATATTTTTTAAATTGTCTCTATGCGTCTCTTTACTTTTTTTATATTTTTTGTATACATACTTTGCTCGTGTAGTACTGGAAAATCAGAAAATACCCCAGTCCAGCACTCAGGTGAATTTTCGAACGCTCAAAAGAGTCAGAAAAAAATCATTATAGAAACCGACCCAAGTGCATTTACAAGCGGAAATACACAAGAAAAATAATTTTTTAAACATCTCGTCAATTCTCCGAAAAAAAACATTTGCGTTTTTTGTAAATATTGTGTATAATATAGGCATTATAATTTTTTATTATGCTTAAAATATTTTACAACTTCGAAAATCCAAACGAACAAAAAGAAAACTCGGAACGCAAAAAAACCGAAAACCCAGAAAATACGCTCCAAAGATTTTTGGTAGAGTCTATCGAGGAGTATACTGAGAGCAATACTGATGCTCTGCAAAATATAAAAAATCTCGAAAAATATCTCAATAAAGATGATGCTGTCACAAAGGAAATCAAAAAAGATCTCGAACAAAAAATTCGTCAAAAAATCGCTAATGACAAGGAGGATACTATCTGAGAAGAAGCGATAAAAGACAAAATGGAAAACGCAGATGATGACATCAAACAAAAAGCAACCCTCATCATCGCAGAATACAATTTTCTCAAAAAAAATGTAGCAAAAAAACGAGATTTATGGTTTGAGGATTTTTCTGATGCGGACAAGAAAAAATTTGATGCTCTCACAGAGACACTCTCTCCCGATGAACTCAAATCCGCACTCAAAAACCAAAAATCAATGCAAACTCTCTATAAGGAAAAAGGGCTTGATGAGTCGATTTTTAATGCAAAAGAAAAACTCGAAGAACTCCAAAAAACTATCGACGACGCTATAGATTTGGAAAAGGACTTGACAGAAGAACAAGCGAAAAAATTTATTGAAGAATTTGAAAATTGTAAAGAAAATCGTGAAATTTCAAAAGAACTTATTTCAA
>PDWI01004181.1_pt1 | contig 19595 bp, 16 predicted proteins | sample 1430891 | NCBI WGS metagenome assembly PDWI01 (sample SAMN01162508, study PRJNA174530) | Oral metagenome, whole genome shotgun sequencing project. | biome: Marine environment; feature: Marine mammal; material: Swab sample of the gingival sulcus; isolation source: swab sample of gingival sulcus...
TGCCATGTTAAATAAATTTTTACTTGAAATTCTTGCCTGCCCCCGGTGCAAGGGAGCGATTGTCGAACATAACAACGGCCTGCTTTGCAAAACATGCCGGCTTGTCTATCCGATTGAAAACGATATTCCCGTTATGCTCCCGGAGAAGGCAAAACAATATACCCCGCACCCGGAGAATGCGGAGAATACCGTAACACCTCATTGCAATCCCGCGGACAATCATACCCAAAACGACTATTTTGCTCTGTTGCGACAAACAATAACGGAGGGAGCGGCAAACCGGGAAATCGAGGCCGTATATAACAACATCCGCAACGAAATTATACACAATTCCGCAGCACCGCTACAACCGATAAAATTCGGCACTTCCGGCTGGCGGGGAATACTCGGTAAAGAGATTACGGTAAAAACGGTAACACAGGTAACACGCGCAATTATCCGCCTTTATAAAGAGCTTGCGGAAGATAACTCCCAAAACTCGTTAGCGGAGGCACTCGGCGTATCAAGCCTTGAAGAGGCAAAGAGACGCGGTTGCGTGCTCGGTTTTGACAACCGTTTTGCCGGCGAACTGCTGGCAATACAAGCGGGAAGAGTGTTGGTTGAAGAGGGATTTACCGTCTATTATGCCGGAGAAACAACAACGGGCGTGCTTTCGGCGGCAGTGCGGCAAGAGGGGCTTGCTTTTTCGATAAACCTGACGCCCTCGCATAACCCGTTTGAGTACGGCGGATACAAGTTTAACGGCGGTGATGCGGGGCCCGCACCGCAGGAAGTAACGTCAAAAATCACGCAATATGCCCTTGATATTATCGAAAAGGAAGCGGGAATACCGGCCCCCGCTCCATGGACAATGGAAGAGTTATCGCAAAGTACATATTTCCGGACAATAGATTCTTTTGCCTGTTGGATAAAGCAGGCAGAGGAAGGCGCAAACCGACACGGCGTGGAGTACGGTCAAACGGTAAGCGACACGCGCACAAACAAGGAACTTTGTATTGTTATCGACAGCATACACGGTGCAAGCCGTCTGCATATTCGACGATTCTTCGGAGCGGGAGAAGAAAGAGAGCTTCCCGAGACGATTATGCAATTACGGGAAAGTGCCGACGTTACCTTCGGCGGTGTTGCCCCCGAACCGTCAACGGCTAATCTGCGCAAGGTTGTTGAGGTGTTACGAGGGAGAAAAGAAAAATTCAAACTCGGTGCGGTTATCGACCCCGACGGCGACCGCATCCGTTTCACCGACGGGACAACCGAAATCGGCATGAATCAATTTGGCGCTATGGCTTATCATTTTCTCCATCATTACAAAAAAGTACACGGGCCGGTTGCTAAAACTGTTGCCACTTCAAATTTCGCCAATCAGCTGGCAAAAATCCTGAACCAGGATGTCTTTGAGTCCAGAGTCGGTTTTAAGGAATTTAAACCTGTTATAGGAAAGGCTGTGGTCCTCTTTGAAGAGTCTGACGGTATTTCTATCATTGGTCATACACCGGAAAAGGATGCTTATATAGGTTTGTTGCTGGCTCTTGAGATGATATTGACCACAGGAGAAAATCTTGGCAGCTATCTGAATAAGCTTGAGGCGGAATATGGAGCGTATTTCCCCGAAAAAGACAGTATCACTGTAACGGTAAAAGGTGAAAAGCTGTCTGCTATGCTTAATAGACTTTCGCAATACAAGGCGGGAGATATTCTCATGGTTGGCGGCAATTCCAGAAAAATTTTCGAGATCATTGATATTGACGGCTATAAGATAGTTTTTGAAGATGGCAGTTGGTTGATGATTCGTCCTTCTGGTACAGAACCCAAGGTCAGATTTTATGTAGAATCACGGGATGCCAAGGGTACAGCAGATCTTGTTGTGACCGCAAAAGGGCTGCTAAAACAGATCGGGGTGCTGGATTAGCTCAAACCTTTTTGGGAAATTCCATCTAATAGCCCTGCCAGGCTTGACAAAGAGGGTAATAATATTATTTTGCCCTTACAGTTTACAACAGACAATCCAATCAAATGAGGAGTTAAAATATATGTGGGAATATACTGATAAAGTCCAACAACACTTCCTTCATCCCCTTAATGTGGGAGAAATCGAAAATGCCAGTGGTACCGGTGATGTTGGCTCTCTTGCCTGTGGTGATGCCTTGAAGCTTACTATTACAGTTGATGATGACGGCATTATTACCGATGCAAAGTTTAAAACATTTGGCTGTGCGAGTGCTATAGCCTCCTCCTCTGTTCTTACCGAAATGATCAAGGGCATGCCGATTGATGAGGCTGCCAAAGTAACCAATGAAGATATTGCAGAAGAACTAGGTGGTCTTCCTAAGGAAAAAATGCATTGTTCTGTTATGGGTAGGGAAGCGCTTGAAGCCGCTATTGCAGATTATAGGGGAGTAGTGCTGCCTATGGCTGAGGGCGAAGTTATCTGTGAATGCTTTGGGGTGACGGATATTGAGGTTGTACGTGCAATCGAAGAGTCTGATTTACGTAGTGTCGAAGAAATTACCAACTTCACCAAGGCTGGTGGAGGGTGTGGTAAGTGTGAGGATACACTTCGTGGAATTTTGCTGAAAACTTTAAAGGAGTCGGGTGAAACGCCATTGACCATAGTCAGGCCAAAACGTATGACAACTGTTCAGAAGATTAAAAAAATAGAAGAGATTATTGAAAGAGAAATTCGTCCAGAGCTTCAAAAGGATGGTGGTGATATTGAGCTTGTTGATGTTGATGGTGATTTTGTGACAGTTTCCTTGCTTGGTGCTGATAAAAAACGCAATAATTCAGAATCGATCATAAAAGATCTTGTAGAGAAGAAAATCAGAGAACTTGTTCTGGATACTCTGGTTGTGGAGGAAGAAAATTAATGGAAAAGGTAGTTTATCTGGATAACAATGCTACCACTCAGGTTGCTCCTGAGGTAGTTGAGGCAATGCTGCCTTATCTCAATGAATTGTATGGTAACCCTTCAAGTATGTCTACCTTTGCTGGAAGAGTGAGTGACGGGCTTAAGCTTGCGAGACAACAGATTGCTGATTTTCTTGGTGCAGAGCCTGACGAAATTATTTTTACCAGTTGTGGTACAGAAAGTGATTCAACTGCAATGTTATCTGCTTTGAAAGAAAACCCTGAAAAACGTCATATCATCACCACCTGTACGGAGCACCCCGCGATAAAAAACCTCTGTGATAATATTGAAACCATGACTGGCGTACGATACAGAATCACACGATTGAAGGTCGATTCTGAAGGTATGTTGAATATGGATGAGTACCGTGACGCTCTTTGCGAAGAGACTGCAATTGTTAGTGTTATGTGGGCCAACAATGAAACAGGAGTTCTTTTTCCTGTGGAAGAAATGGCTGATATTGCTAAAGAATATGGTGCATTATTTCATACAGATGCTGTTCAGGCCGTTGGTAAGATTCCCATCAATCTTCAGAAAAATCAGATAGATTTTCTTTCTCTTTCTGGGCACAAGCTGCACGCACCAAAAGGTGTTGGTGTACTTTATGTTCGCAAGGGCACCAGATTTACACCGTTTTTGACTGGTGGACATCAGGAACATGGTCGAAGGGCCGGGACTGAAAATGTTGCTTCTATTGTAGCTCTTGGCAAGGCCTGTGAGCTTGCGGGAAAAATGATGGAAGAGGAAAATACCAGAGTCCGGGCTCTTCGTGATAAACTGGAGAATGGTCTGTTAAATTCAATTCCCAAAGCCATTGTAAATGGTAACAGGGAGAATAGATTGCCCAATACTACCAATATAAGTTTTGAATATGTTGAGGGAGAAGCTATTTTACTGTACATGAACGAGTTTAATATTTGTGCATCCTCTGGCTCTGCCTGTACCTCTGGCTCTCTTGAACCTTCTCATGTGCTACGGGCAATGGGAGTACCCTATACTGCGGCACACGGCTCGATTCGTTTCTCTTTAAGTGTTTATAATACTGAAGAAGAAATTGATTTTGTGCTTGAAAAATTACCGCCCATCATCAAATCACTGCGGGATATGTCTCCATTCTGGAAGTAGGATAAGAAGAACGAGGATAATTTTATGCTGATAGTTAATCCATCTTTTGAAATTCTTGACGCCCTGGAAACTGTGTCAATTGTTGAAAGAATTGAGGCATGTGGTCGAATTTGTTACAAAAGTGAAGATAAGATAACGTCGGAATCTGCAATTCCTTTTGTCAAGAGAATAGTTGCTCACGGTCATAATTCGGTAACTGAAATGGCTGCTCTTAGCCTTAAGATTTCCTGTTCCAAAGAGCAGAAAGACGATTTTTTTTACTGTCAGCCCAAATATTTTGTCGTTGATAATTTTGAAGACTCGCTTCTCGTGACCGGTACAGTAAGAGCGTTTCGTGAGTTTTTCATGTTTAATAAGGACAATGACATCGCTCTTGCCAGTATCTCATTTTTAACTGCCAGGGAACCGTATCTTTTTCAGGATCTTTATGATGGGGCAACAGTTGAAAATGGAGTTCAGATCAGCAAACTCTCTTTGAAAGAGGTTGACGGTTTACCTGAACCTCTTCTTCTCAGACACCGTTTTATTGCGGTCAAGTTTATCACCAACAGGGCGGTTACTCATGAGCTTGTACGTCACCGGATCGTTTCCTACTTACAGGAAAGTCAGAGGTACTGTCGGTACAATCAGGATAAGTTTGGTCAGCAGGTGAGTTTTATAAAACCGATGTTTTTTAAAGAAGATAGTGAAGAGTATAAGGCTTGGCTTGCGGCCATGGAAGAAGCTGAGAAACTTTATCTGAAGCTTCTTGAAACTTCCAGCCCTCAAGCCTCTCGTACTGTCCTGCCTAATTCTTGTAAAACCGAGATAATAACCTTTTGCAGTCTTGAGGAATGGAGGCATATATTTACTCTACGCACAACAAAGCATGCTGAGCCTTCCATGCGTGAGCTTATGATTCCCCTGCAAAAGGAAATGCAGAAAAGATATTCTTTTATTTGATGATCTCATCCTTTCCTGCAGGAGGGAAAGACTTGTCTTGTTTTTGTCAGGCATTTGGACTCTGGTAGGGTTTACAACGACAGTATCTTTTGGGCCGCAATATCGTTTTCTGACCTTTTTTCTATTAGTCAAATGTTGTATTTTGTCTTGTACAATTCTGTATTTTTTCCAAGAACAAACTTTTTCTTTGCGCGACAAATTATTTAGATTAACCTTACAAATTTGTTGCTTTTTTGTGGCTTCTTTTTTTCAGGAAGTTGTCATGTAAAAATAAATAGTGTATACAAAGATGGTGCACTCTGCATGTTGTGTGAAAATGGAGCTGAAAATATAAACAAGAAACAAGAAGGAGGGCGGAAAGTCGTTTCATAAACTAAAGATAAACACTCAAATTTAAAGGAGAGTTTTAAATGCGTCTGAATACTAGATCTATTTTTTGTGTCACCTTGGCAACCATATTTGTAGTTTTTGCTGGCAGCGTGGCTTTTGCTAAACCAGAAATGGTGTTAAAATTTGCAGGGCAAAGTGCTGTGGATCACCCTGCAACAAAGCAGATGAATGCTATTGCTGAGGAAATTAAGGCTAGAACCGATGGACGTATCGAGGTTAAGGTATATCCAGCAAGCCAGCTTGGTGACTACACCCTCGTTTACGAAGAGCAGATTAAGGGAACCATTGATATGTCCTGTATTTCTGTTCCCAGTCAGTTCGATCCAAGGATGGAACTTATTTATGTAAACGGATTTGTCAGTAATTACGAAGATGCAAAGAAAGTTTTTTCTCCTTCCGGTTTTATCTTCAAAAAGATGAACGAGTATAACGAGCGTCTTGGTGTAAAGCTTCTTGGTTTCTATGTAGAGGGTATGATTGGTATTGGTACAACCAAGTCTGTCAAGGAACCTCTGGATCCTAAAGTTGATAAAGGCGTAATGGTTCGTATTCCTGGAATGGATGTTTACAGAACTGCAGCAGAAGCTATGGGTTTCAAGACGGCTTCCATTCCTTACGCGGAAACTTATCAGGCAATTCAGACCGGTGCTGCTGATGGTGTTGACGGCTATCCCGTGGCTGCTGCTTACACTATTCTCGGTGATGTTATTAAGCACTGGTACATGACTAACTATTCCATTGAAGTTCTTAATCTGATGATCTCCCAAAAAACCTGGGCCAAGATCAAGCCAGAAGATCAGAAGGTCATTTCCCAAATTATGGCTGATGCTACAACCAAGAGTGTCGAGGCCGCGGAGGAAGTTGACAAATACTATATGGATATGATGACAAAGAAAGGTATTAAGGTTCATACCTATACAAAAGAAGAACTTACTCCTCTCATGGAAGCAATCATTGCTAGCTGGCCCAAGCTTGAGAAGAACATGACTAAGGAACTTATGGACGAGTTCAGAGCAGCTTTTGCTAAATAATACTGACTGTTATTGGATTGTTTAATGAGAAAAGGGTGTCGAAAGAGAAAGCCTGACGGCACCTTTTTTTCTATCTGCTAATTGCAAGTATTGAAAAGCATTATTTTTACTTCCATTTATCGATATTGCTGGATACGGTTTTGCGTTGTTGATTTTTTGTAATATCGGTCAATACAAAGGAGTCTGCTCGTGTCGGATAATTGCAGCAAGAAGAAATGTCTTACAAGCCAACTCGGCATAATTGATATCTTTGCCCCTAAAACAAACTGGATTGATAAAATTGTAGTCAACGGTTTGTCCTTTATTTGTCTTGTTACATCGATTGCACTTACTCTTGTTATGTGTGCTGTAACCTTTGTGCGTTATGTTATAGAGGGTGATTTATACGGATTTGAGGAATGGGTTAAACTCTTTGCTTTTTGGTTATATTTTGCGGGTGCTGCAATAGGAGCCTACAACAGAACCCATGTCTCTGCTGATCTTGTGAACGCCTATTTAAGCTCTGGAAAACTGAAGCAGTCTCTTGTCTTTCTGAAAAATTTTTTAACCGTAGGTTCCTGTGCTATTTTCGTTTATTACGGCTGGGAATTTTTCTATTTTGGTTTTATGGGGCCGCTGGGTACAGGGATTGCCATACCAAAGACTTCTGCCTGGAGAATTCCATTATGGATCGGCTATATCTCTGTATTTTTGGGCTTTGCTATTATGCTCTACTATTTTACACGAGATTTATTGCTGAGCGGTATGGCTTTGTTTGGGAGGAAAACTAAATGATTTTTATAGCTGTAGCAATTTTATTACTTTTCCTCATTATCGGTGTACCTGTACCAATCAGTTTTATGGCTTCTGCCGCCTGCTTGATTTTCTTTGGTGGTCCAACTGGAGAAGGGTATCAGGCCTCACAGCTCTTACCATACGGTTATGCTCAGATGAATTCGGTGACGCTCATCGCTATCGCCCTTTTTATTGCTGCCGGTGGTATTATGGAAAAGGGTAAAATTGGTGAGAAATTAATCGATTTTGTTGATGTTTTTGTTGGGCATTTGAAAGGTGGTTTGGGCGTTGTTGGCGTCATTTCCTGTGCTATTGTCGGCTCTATTTGTGGTGCTGCATGTGCTACCTTGTCATGTGTTGGTTCCATCATGTACCCTCGTTTTAGAAAGGAAAAGTACCCCAGAGGTCTTGCTGCGGCCCTTATGGCGAACGCCTCTCTGCTTGGTCTTTTGATTCCACCAAATGCTACTCTGATTATTTTTGCCTGGATTAGCGGGCAATCTGTGCTGGCTTGTTTTCTGGCAACAGTAATTCCCGGTTTTATCACAATAGCACTTCTTTGTGCTGTGAATATGTGGTTACTCCGTCACAACAAGGAGATTTTGTCTGAGGAAAAACAGGCAAGAACCACCGCTATCAAGCTTCAACTTTTTAGAGAGCGGGGCAAGATGGCCTTGCCTGCACTGATGCTGCCATTTTTAGTCTTGGGAGGTATTTATGGCGGTATCATGACTACTACTGAAGCATCCGCAATGGCAGTATTCTATGCAATTCCTGTAGGTATGTTTATCTATAAGGGGTTAAATCTCAGGAATACTTCTAAGGTTATTGTAGAATCTGCGGTTACGACCGGTGTTATTATGGTTATGCTCTACTGTGTATCAATGCTTAGCAGACTCTATATTCTTGAAGATTTACCAGGGGTGCTTCTTGCCTTGTTCAATTCTGTTTCTACAGACCCAATGGTGGTTATGTTTATGATTAACATCTTCCTGGTAATCATGGGGATGTTAATGGATGACATCAGCGTCGTGGTTTTAACCACTCCTATCCTTATGCCGATCATTATGGAGCTCGGTTTTAATCCGATTCATTATGCGGCAATTGTAGGTGTAAATACCGGACTTGGTTGTATTACTCCTCCTGCAGCGCCTGTTCTTTATTTATCTGGACGTTTGGGACAGGCACCCATTGATGAGATGATGAAGCCATGCCTTTGGTTTATAGTTCTTTGCTGGGTTCCTGTACTGTTTGTGACAGTTTTCTTTCCCAAACTGTCCCTTCTTTTACCGCATATGATTATGGGAACTCCCTGGTAGAGAATATGAAATTTTATAGAAATGTTTTTGCCATTGGATGTTTTGCCTTTTTTCTGGCCGGAATCACAACCAATTATGTGTTCGCTTTTATCGCTGCGATGATTTGCGGGGTCTTGTCAAGAACCGCAGATAAAAAGGGGTGGCCGGATCCATTTTAACTCAAGAAATCTTTGTCTTGTTTGGCTTGAAACAGGAGGGGCTACTCTCGATTATGAGGAAGCTCCTTTTGTTAAGGGAAAGAGTCAAATAAAATTACAGGGTGAGATAATCCTTATCTTTTTGACCTGCTGTCTGCAGACCTGTAATGGAGCTGTTTATATGTTTTCTAATAGCAATACAGGCTTTTTCAGGATCGTGCTGTGCGATGGCGTTGACAATATCCAGGTGTTCTGTTGTTGGACTGTACTCGATCTTGTGGAATGGATCGTGTAGTATTTGGTAGATTCTTGCTTTTTCAAGAAGTTCTTTGATGTAGATTCTTAATATGCTGTTTCCTGAGAAATCAGCAATCTTCAGATGTAGGTTATCGTTGGCTTCGTAGTATTTATCAATATTTTGTTCGTTAAAGATAGATTGTTCAAAATCAATAAGCTTTCGCAATTCTGCAATTTGACTGTCTGTGCATGCCGCCGCAGTAAGTTTTGCTGCCATGCATTCAAGTTCAGCTCGAACAAGAAACGTTTCTTCAATTTCTTTTTTTGTGGGAGTTATGACAAAGGCTCCACGATTGGTTATGCTTTTCACCAATCCTTCAGACTCCAGCTTTTTGATAGCACTGCGAACTGGAGTTCGACTAACTCCAAGCTGCTGAGCAAGGGTTACTTCAACGAGCTGGCTGCCCTGTTTAATGTACTTTTTACGTATAGCTGTCTTAATTTTCAGATATACCAGGTTTTCAGAGTTTTGTTTTTTTCCTGTTACCATTCTTTATTGTTGTTAGTGGATCGCTTTTGGTGTTCTGTTTATATTGTATAATAATTTAAAATTATTGGAGAATTGTTATACAAAGATAACACGTTTTTTATAAGTGGTTTGCGATATTTTATTAGAAAATACACAAAGATATTGTTAGAAAATAGACAAAGATGTTGACAGTTGCCCTTCATATCGCGTACTTTGTATACGATGATTGTATACAATCGCTCCTGTAAAAAGCAACAATTCTTTTGTTATTTTTCAGGAGTTCTTCAGAATAATCCTCTACTCATTTCAGGTGATATCATGATTAACAAGATGATAGCTAATATCCTGCCGTACATGCCGAAAAAACTTGTCTGGATGTTTTCGAAGCAATATATAGCTGGACAAACTCTGGACGAAGCGATTGTCAATGCAAAAAAACTGAATGAGGAAGGTATACTTACGACTATTGATGTTTTAGGGGAGTTCATTACAACCCTTGATGAGGCAGAGGAGAATAAAAAAGAATACCTTGAGGTTATCGAAAAGGCTGAAAAGGCGGGGGTTAAGGGGAATTATTCCGTAAAACCTACATTTTTCGGACTTTTACTGGATAAGGAAGTTGCCTATAAGCATATTCGCGATATTGTTGCCAAGGCGGCTGAGTATGACAATTTTATTCGCATTGATATGGAAGATTCTCCCTGTACTGATATGTCAATTGATATTTATAGAAGAATTAAAAAGGAATTTCCAACAAATGTGGGACTGGTCGTTCAGGCCTATCTCAAACGAACCCGTCAGGATATTGTCAACTTCAAGGATATTAATGAACCAGACAGTAAGGTGAACTTGAGAGTTTGTAAGGGTATTTATGTTGAATCAGCTGATATTTCCTACAAGAAATATGAGGAGATCAATTCCCATTTCCTGGATGATATAGAACTGATGTTCAAAGAAAAAATGTATCCATCCATTGCTACTCACGATATTCTTGTCGTTGAGGGCGCCTATAAAATTATTGAAAAATATAAGCCTGCTCCAGAAGATTATGAATTTCAGATGCTTTATGGTGTGACTCCGGCTCTGAGAAAATCTATTGTGGATAAAGGCCATAGAATGAGAGTGTATGTGCCTTTTGGTAAACAGTGGTTTGGTTATAGTACCAGACGCCTTAAGGAGAATCCTAAAATGGCAGGTGTTATAATCAAGGCACTATTTAAAAAAGGATAATTTATTAGCCAATATCAAAAGGAGAAGAAACCATTGAATCTGATAAATAATGGAGTTATAGGAACCCCTAAACCCGTTAATGAACCAGTATTGGGGTATGGACCTGGTAGCAGGGAAAAAGCTCAGGTAAAAAAAGAGTTGGCAGCAATGGCCTCCCGTGAGCTTGAAATTCCGCTGATTATTGGTGGTAAAGAGGTCAAGACTGGCGAGATGGGCAAGGTAGTTATGCCTCATGATCACCAGCATATTCTTGCAAAATATCACAAGGCTGGTCCGGAAGAGGTTCGGCTTGCAATTAAAGCAGCACTTGCTACCCAGCCTTTGTGGCAGAGTTTACGTTGGGAAGAGCGCTGTGCAATTTTTCTCAAGGCGGCTGAGTTATTGTCTACAAAGTATCGTGCTTTGATTAATGCCGGTGCAATGTTAGCTGGTGGAAAAAATATTTTCCAGGCAGAAATAGATGCAGCATGTGAGCTGATTGATTTTCTACGTTTTAACGTGCATTATGCACAGAAAATTTATGAAAATCAGCCTGAATCATCTCCTGGAGTTTGGAATTATGTGCAGCACAGACCACTTGAAGGTTTTGTTTTTGCAGTAACTCCTTTTAATTTTACTGCTATTGCAGGTAATCTCCCAACTGCGCCAGCTTTGATGGGTAATACGGTTGTCTGGAAGCCAGCATCTTCTCTGGTGTATACTCCGTATCTTATCATGCAGATTCTGGAAGAAGCCGGTTTGCCTCCGGGAGTAATTAACTTTGTTCCAGGTTCAGGGGCTGATGTTGGAGATGTTTGTCTTGCAGATACTGACCTTGCAGGTATTCATTTCACCGGTTCTACTAAAGTTTTCCAACAAATGTGGGAAACCGTCGGGAAAAATATTTCAGGTTATAAATCCTATCCAAGACTTGTTGGTGAGACGGGTGGAAAGGATTTTGTTTTTGCTCATAAGACAGCTCAGATTAAACCTCTCGTTACAGCTATGGTTCGTGGTGCTTTTGAGTATCAGGGACAGAAATGCTCTGCGGCAAGTCGAGCCTATATTCCCCGTTCAATGTGGACAGAGGTTGAAGCTGAGATGAAAGAGCAGGTTGGACGTATCAAGATGGGTTCACCTGTTGATTTTCGTAACTTTTTTGGCGCGGTCATTGATAAAAGTGCCTTTGATTCAATTTCTGAATATATTCAGTATGCCAAAGACAGTGATGACGCAGATGTTATCATTGGCGGTGTTTGTGATGATTCTGTCGGATACTTCATTGAGCCAACAGTTATCCTTGCGGCTAAGCCAAATTTCAAGACCATGATTGATGAAATCTTTGGTCCTGTTCTTACAGTCTATGTGTATGATGATGAGAAATATGAAGAAGCCCTTGAAATGTGTGCTACGGCATCTGCCTATGCCCTGACAGGAGCAATTTTTGCTCAAGACCGTATGGCGGTGAGTTGTGCTGCAGAAAAGCTTGAGCATGCGGCGGGGAATTTCTATATAAACGACAAGCCTACAGGTGCTGTTGTCGGACAGCAGCCTTTTGGCGGTGGTAGAGCTTCCGGTACCAATGATAAAGCGGGTTCCATGGCAAACCTTATGCGTTGGGTTTCCACCAGAACTATCAAGGAAACCTTTGTCCCGCCAGAAGATTTTTCCTATCCGTTTATGGATGAAGAATAAATCGTATTGATAATTGTAAATAGAAGGGGCTGACCTTGTAACAGGGTTTAGCCCCTTTTTCATTGTAATTTCGTCCCTTTTGTTGACATTGTTGCTGTAAACAAAGTATATCTAATGGGGCATCTCATGCCTCTATTATGTTCTTGTTTTCTAAATAGTTATTGCTGATAACAGGATGTGATTGGTGATGGTTCAACCTTAATTATGCGGAGTTTTGTGATGGCTCTTGACCCCAGGCAGTACAAAGATTGGCAGATAGCAGAAGAAGCTGAAAGCAGAATGAAGACGGTTTTTCAAATTGCTGAAGAGCTTGAACTGGAGAAAGAAGAATTGCTTCCTTATGGTTACCATGTAGCAAAACTTGATTACAGAAAAATTCTTCAACGTTTGGGACATAAACCAGACGGCAAATATGTGGATGTGACGGCTATCACTCCTACTCCACTTGGTGAAGGAAAATCAACCAGTGCCATGGGACTTGTACAGGGTTTGGGGAAACGTGACAAAAAGGTCATTGGGGCGATCAGACAACCTTCTGGTGGTCCGACCATGAACATTAAGGGTTCTGCTGCTGGTGGAGGTCGGGCTCAATGTATTCCTCTTAATGAGTTTTCCCTGGGGCTTACGGGTGATATTAACGCAATAATGAATGCCCATAATCTTGGTATGGTTGCCCTTACAGCAAGAATGCAGCATGAGGCTAATTACACCGATGCCCAGCTGGCTCAGCGTAATCTAAAAAGACTTGATGTTCATCCCAAGAAGATCGCTTTTAACTGGATCATTGATTTTTGTGCTCAGGCTCTCAGGAATATTACTATCGGTATTGGTGGCAAGATGGATGGTGTTACCATGCAGTCTTCTTTTGCCATAGCCGTTTCTTCCGAGTTGATGGCTATTCTTGCTGTTGCCTCCGATCTTGCGGATATGAGGCAGAGAATTGGCAAAATTGTTGTTGCCTATGATAAACAGGATAGGCCGATCACGACTGCTGACCTTGAGGTTGATGGTGCCATGACAGCCTGGATGGTACAGGCCATTAATCCTAATCTGATGCAGACCCTGGAAGGGCAACCTGTTTTGGTACATGCTGGTCCTTTTGCCAATATTGCCATTGGTCAGTCTTCTGTTATTGCAGATAAGATTGGTTTAAAAATTGCTGATTATAATGTAACTGAATCTGGTTTTGGTGCCGATATTGGTTTTGAGAAGTTCTGGAACCTCAAATGTCGTTATTCTGGTAATAAACCAAATTGTGCGGTTGTGGTTGCTACTATTCGTGCTTTAAAATGTCATGGTGGGGCACCTGTTCCCGTACCTGGGAAACCCATGCCTGAAGAGTATGCCAGGGAGAATGTTGGCTGGGTCGAGGAGGGATGTAAAAATCTTCTGCATCATATCAAAACTGTACAAAAGGCGGGAATCAATCCCGTTGTGTGCATTAATGCGTTTTACACCGATACTGAAGATGAGATCAAGGCGGTACGGCGAATCTGTGAAGCTGTGGGGGCAAGGGTGGCTGTCTCCAGACACTGGGAATATGGTGGTGAAGGGGCTCTCGAATTTGCCGATGCCGTAATTGATGCCTGTGAAGAGGAAAATACATTCAAATTTCTCTATGACTTTGAAACACCCCTCGAAAAGCGTATTGAGCTCATTGCCAGGGAGGTGTATGGCGCTGATGGTGTGTCCTATACCCCTGAAGCAAGTACTAAACTAAACCAACTTAGCGTTGATCCCGATATGAAAGAACTTGGAACATGTATGGTGAAGAGTCATTTATCTTTATCCCACGATCCAAAATTGAAAGGTGTTCCTTCCGGCTGGACACTTCCAGTCAGAGACATTCTTACCTATAAAGGCGCCGGTTTTGTTGTGCCTGTTGCTGGAACGATAAGTCTCATGCCGGGTACCGCATCTGATCCTGCCTACAGAAGAGTTGATGTTGACCTTGAAACAGGCAGGGTAAAAGGTGTATTCTAGAAAGACTATTAATTTAAAGCGTTATCTTTGACAGGAACGAAAACAATGGCGTTAACCAACAGTAGGCAGGGTCGTAAAAGAAAAACCATAAAGGACCAATCCGGTGCGGGTAAATTCAAGCTTGGCGAATTGCTCAGTAAAGCTGGACAAATCACTAACACCCAGCTTGAGGATGCAAAAAAAGAGGTAAAGAAAAGCAAGCAGCGGATGAGCTTTGTTCTTCGTAAGCTTGAGTATATAGACGACGATACAGTTTTCAATTTTCTTTCAAGACAGCATAATTACCCACCTGTTGTAATAGAAAAGGAACCTCCTGCCAGCGAGGTGCTGAAGATTCTGTCTTATGAAATTGCCAAGGAGTATATGGCGTTTCCTCTAAGAATGGCAGGTAATACCTTACAGGTAACAATGGTGGAGCCATGTGATTCTGCTGCTGTGGAAAACTTGCAGGACATGATCAACAAGGAACTTGCGGTCTGTGTTTCTTCGGAGATTGATATTGTTGAGGCGTATAAAAAATATTACGGAATTGATGATGAAGAGGCGAACAGTCTTCTTGGCAGTAAAGCCACTGGAGAAGAGGAAGAAGATCTTGCGGTAACTGAAGTCGAAGACTTCGGTGCTATCGTGGCTGAAGCTGCTGATGATTTTGAGATCGAAGCCTCTGAAGATAATGATGGAGTGGACCAGTTTAATGCATCCGATGCTCCTATCATCAAACTGGTTAATGGTATTCTGGTAAAAGCTGTGCAGGATGGTGTTTCTGATATTCATGTGGAACCTTATGAAAAGACAATGCAGGTACGTTACAGAAAGGATGGTTCCCTGTTTAAATCGATGAATTTGCCAATTAATATTAAAAATGCCCTGGTTGCCCGCCTGAAGATCCTTTCCGGTCTTGATATTACAGAGAGAAGAATTCCTCAGGATGGTCGTATCAAGATGCGTTTAGGCAAGAACAGATCAGTTGATTTTCGTGTATCGTCCTTGCCGACTTTGTTTGGCGAGTCTGTTGTTCTTCGTATTTTGGATAAAAGCTCACTGAATGTTGATTTGACAAAACTCGGTTTTGAAGTTGAAACTTTTGAAGCCCTGAAACGTTGTTTAAAGCGGCCACAGGGCTTGTTGCTGGTAACTGGGCCTACTGGTTCGGGTAAGACGGTTACACTTTATTCGGCACTTAACTCTCTTAACAGTGAAGATATCAAGATTCTTACTGCAGAGGATCCTGTGGAATTCAACTTTCGCGGTATCAATCAGGTGAATGTCCATCAGGAAGTAGGTATGACTTTTGCTGCGGCACTGAAGGCTTTTCTGAGACAGGATCCTGATATAATCATGGTCGGTGAGATTCGTGATATGGAAACAGCTGAAATTGCTATCAAGGCGGCGATGACTGGTCACCTGGTTTTCTCAACTCTGCATACCAATGATAGTGCTGCAACTATTGGGCGTCTTATCGATATCGGTATTCCTCCCTATATGGTTGCTTCATCTGTAACAATGGTTCTTGCCCAGCGACTTGGAAGACGCTTGTGTCAGAATTGTAAAAAGGAAGTTACCTATTCGGAAAAGGAACTGTTAGAGGCTGGTTTCCATGAAGATGAGCTAGATTCCCTTGTCACCTATGGTCCGGCAGGCTGTTCTGAATGTAATGGTCTTGGCTATAAAGGTCGTGTCGGCTTTTTCGAACTTATGGAGGTTACTGATGAAGTTGCCAAGGCTATCTCGGCAACAGTTCCTGAAGATCAACTGAGGAAGGTTGCTGTTCAGGAAGGCATGGATACACTGCGTGACGCAGCATTGCAAAAGGTACGTGATGGTATTACCAGCGTTGAGGAGGCCTTGAGAAGAACCGTTGCCCACAAGGAGAGTATTCCTGCTTATCTTGTTAATCCAGATGTAGAAGTGTATGAGGATAGGGAATTTATTCTTCGGGAAGGTAATAATGATAAGGATTTCTTTATGCTTATTCGTGGTGCCTTGTCAGTCATTAAGGGTGGCAAGAAAATCGCTGACATAACAGAACCTGGTGAGTATTTTGGTGAGATGGCTGCTATCACGAATGAGCAAAGAACAGCTTCAATTGTCGCCGATGGTAAGACCGAGATAAAACGTTTTCCTGGCGACAAGCTAGATGAAATTATTGCCAAGCAGCCAGAGGTCTCAGAGCACCTTTTTAAGCTGATGACTCAACGCTTGCAGAAAAGTAATCAGATTATTGTCAAGCTTGCAGGTGGCAGAAAACCATCCGTAAAACAACCGCCAGCGCGGTAAACTCTGGTTTATCCTGGGGAAGCCTATTTTGAAAATAGATGAACCAGGGCATCAAGGAGTTTTCCCGGCATCTCGAATATATCTATCAGAATATTTTTTTTCGTTGGTTGTCTTACTGTTGGTAACTGACTTTTTTCTTGCCCGATTCGAAAGTCAGAGTGGATCTTTTCCTTGCACATTGGACAAACCATGACAATACCGCCTATGTGACCAGGTATTCGCAGCTTTTGGCCACATTTGGGACATTTTTTTATCTTGTCGTCAGACATTAGCCTTCCTGTTCCCCTTTACTATCCATACTGATTGCTGGTAACTTGTCTGTTTTTGGCGGTGTTGGGATAGAACTGTTTTTATCCTTGTTAAAGAAATTTTTGATTTTAGTAAAAAGAAGTTTTATCCCCCGATATATTTTGGGTAGAAGCCAGATTGCAAGGATAATAAAAAGAATAAATATAACAAGGAAGAGGACAGGGTTGTGGAGGGCTATCCAGATTCCGCCAATGACGGTAATGTCTTCCAGTAAGGAGACTGCCCAGTTACTGAAAGGTTCCGGTGAACTGTTTATCAACACTCTGCTGCCGGCTTTTATTGTGTGAGTTACACCAGTAACAGTACCACCCATGATACCTGCTGCAATAACCAGAGGTGTGCTTACTTCACCAACGGCACCTGCTGCGAGCATAACGCCGGCAGGTATTCTGATAAAGGAGTGAATGACATCCCATCCTGTATCTATACCAGGTGTTTTATCTGCAAAGAACTCAACACAATACATGATTCCGGCTGCAGTTATTACCAGTGGATCCTGGACAACGGCCAATTGAGCTGGCAAGTCAATGTTTCCCGTTGCCCCGAGAAGACCAAGCATGGCAATTGTTGCATAAAGATTAATACCACTTGCCCAGGCAGTTCCCATCGTAAAGGCTATGGTTGTGATCAGTTGCTGGTATGGATCCATAAGTTGTGACCTCTATTTTGTACTTTTAAAATTGTGAAACAGAGCTTCACTCTCTTTGGGTGAGAGATCATACTGAACTACTGCTTTTTGCAGGAGTGAGTTAATATCCTTTTCGGGATATTGCTCTCTCAGGTCATTAAAAAGTTGAAGAGCCCGTTTAACTTTTTCCTCGGTTCTGCTGAGTGGGGTTGTCATGGCTTATTCTCTCTCGTTTTTTTTTGTACTGTGGCAGTCAGGCTGTTTACCTGTTAACCATTTCGTAATGGTATCTTTATTATAATAATCATCGCTTTTGTAAAAGGTAGTAGAGGCAGGTGAAAAACTTTTTTATATTTGTCTTTATCGAAAGCGTGATTTATATACGTTGATTTTTTATTCGTGGGATCAGTTGAGAATAATGACGAAAAAAGCAACTATTTCTGGAAACATATTTGCTGGCAGGACAGGGAGCCAGACAAGATAAAAGATAGCATCATTCATAGTTTAAAAGTTTTTCTTTAGTTGCTGGATAGCTTATAGTGTTAATCGTATGTGGAGTTAATTGTTGGGAATGGTTGCTTTTTGTTTTGCAAACTAAACTTTGTTATGTATTATTTTCGCTTCATATTAGAGGGGCATCAGCTTGACCTGCCCTGGATGTCTTTGATATGATTTGGGCAAGAAATAAAAATAAATTCAATGAGGCCTCAATGGATACTTTTTTCCAAAATGATATAGATAATTTACGCGGCTCTTTTCTGGTTTCAACATCCCAGATGCCCGATCCAAGATTTGAAGAACAGGTTATTTATATTTGCTCACACTCTATTGAGGGCGCGGTCGGAGTGGCTGTAAATTGTCCTGATCCCAATCTGACACTGACTCAGATCATACGGGAGATGAATTTCAAGTCCTCTGTTCCTGAACTGCCTCCTGTTTATATTGGTGGGCCGGTATCCCTTGGAGCTGCTTTTATTCTCTATAGAGACCATGCTCCCGACAATGTGATTGGAATGGAGATTGATCAGCAGATATCCCTTACCAGAGACAGGGCGATGCTGGAGGCAATTGCTGCGGGCAATGGGCCGAAGGATTTCCTTTTTATTCTTGGATATGCTGGCTGGGGTCCAGGCCAGTTAGAAGCAGAACTTCATGATAGTGGCTGGCTTATTGTCCCTGGTGATGACAAAATTATTTTTGACCTGCCTGATGCAGAAAAATGGAAAGCTGCCGCTGAATATTATGGTATTGATATTGTTACCTATAATGAAAATGTTGGTTATGCGTGACCATGGCTGTTTTCTGGGTTGTCCTGCAAGTCACTGTTCGTTTTGTATTCTTTAGGCGGTAAAAGACATTTTGATTGAGAAAATATTTAATTGTACCAGGTGTGGTTTCTGTTGTCATGGCGAAACGACTGTTTCTCTCGATGAACAGGATGTTGCCAATATGCAGAAGTGTTTGGCTCTTTCCAGGGAAGAACTGATTGAACGCTATCTCAGAGTAACTTCCGGGCAGATTCAGATGAAAATTGTTGATGGTCACTGTATTTTTTATGATAAAAATATTGGCTGCAAGGTTCATCTGGGAAGACCCTGGCGATGTCGACAATGGCCTTTGCATCCCGCACTTTTAAAAGATGGGAGCAACTTTTCCATCATTGCAGAATCATGTCCAGGCTTGCAGAATGATATGCAATATGAAGAATTTTCTCATCTACTCAAAGAAATTCTTGTCCAAAAAGAAGCAGATGGTGGCTGGAAGGTCAAATTGTAACCCTTCCTATTTATCATGAAACACCAGATTCTTCTTCTTGGTAAAATTAAGGATTCTTTCATTGAAGAAGGGGTGAAGGAGTACCTAGGGCGTCTTCGTCATTATACTGATTGTGAATTGATTTTTCTCAAGAACAAGGGGAGGAAAAATAAACAATTATCGGTTGCTGAGGAGGGAAAAATTCTGCTTGAAAATGTTCAGCCCGGCTCACTTGTTGTGGCTCTTGATGTACAGGGCCAAATGTTCAGTTCAGAAGAGCTTGCTAAACAAATTTCTCAGTGGGAGATTAGTAGTGTAAGACAGATATGTTATCTTATTGGAGGCCC